>ERZ1292632.36-Hain-H43-01um-R2-36-length-127715-cov-7_pt2 | contig 50423 bp, 42 predicted proteins | sample MGYA00564407_ERZ1292632 | MGnify/ENA primary metagenome ERZ1292632 (study PRJEB36523, sample SAMEA6512637) | groundwater metagenome | collected 2019-01-08 | study: AquaDiva: Metagenomics assemblies of 32 groundwater samples | reverse complement strand
CCCACCCCCCCCCCCCCCGCTACGTCTCCTGCCTCAAAGCATCTGCCACCAACGGCGCGAGCTTGCCCACGATCACCGTCACGCCCTTGTCGTTGGGATGGATGCCGTCGGGCAGCAGCAGGTTTCGCTGGCCGATCACCCCGTCCAGCATGAACGGGTAGAGTCCCGCCCCATATTTCCGCGCCAGTTCCGGGTAGATGGGGTTGAACGCCGCTGCATAATCCGGTCCCATATTGGCGGAAGCCAGCATCCCGGTCAGCACCACCTTGATGCCGCGCTTCTGCGTCTCGGCCAGGATCGCGTCCAGATTGGCGCGTGTTTCCATGGGGCTGAGGCCGCGCAGCATGTCATTGCCGCCAAGCCCCAGCAGCATCAGATCGGGCTTGCGCGGCAACCCGTCGAGCGTGAAGGCGAGCCGCGCCAGCCCTGCCGCGCTCGTATCCCCCGATACGCCGGCATTGACGACCCGCGCCTTGATGCCGCGAGCGCCGAGCGCCCGCTCCAGTACGGGGGCAAGCCCCTTGCCTTGGTCCAGATTATAGCCGGCATAGAGGCTGTCGCCGAACGCCACTACAAGCCGCTCGTCTGCCGCCGGCGTCGCTGCCGTGTCGGGCTGCTCGCCCCTGGTCGCAGGGGGCGGCGGCGGCGCGCCGTCCGAACAAGCGGCCAGATGGACAAACAGCGCCAGCGCCCCATATTGCATCAACCTGCCTGCCAAGGAGCGCTCCTTCTTCATGCTTTCCGACACAGTCGATGCCCCTATCGCCGTTGACGCGGCGAATGTCACCCTGATGCTTGGAACACGCGATGCGCCGGTGTCGATCCTGAAGGGCGTCGATCTTGCCATCCCCCTGGGGCAGAGCCTCGCCATATTGGGGCCGTCCGGGTCGGGCAAAAGCTCCTTGATGGCGGTGCTGTCGGGGCTTGAGCGGGCAACTGGCGGCAGCGTGCGGGTAGGCGGCGTCGATTTCACGACGCTGGACGAAGACGGGCTCGCCCGCGCCCGTCGCGGCCGGATCGGCATCATCTTGCAGGCCTTCCACCTGCTGCCCACCATGACCGCGCTGGAAAATGTCGCCGTGCCGCTGGAGCTTGCCGGCCATGCCGACGCCTTCGCTATGGCGGCGGAGGAACTGCGCGCGGTGGGCCTCGGCCACCGCATCGACCATTATCCCGCCCAGCTTTCGGGCGGCGAGCAGCAGCGCGTCGCGATCGCGCGGGCGGTGGTGGGCCGGCCGACCCTGCTGTTCGCGGACGAGCCGACCGGAAATCTCGACGCGGCGACCGGTGCGGCGATCATGGACCTGCTGTTCGACCGGCAGGCGGCAGCGGCGGCCACGCTGGTCATCATCACCCACGACCCTGTGCTCGCCCGCCGCTGCCAGCGCATCATCGAAATGCAGGACGGGCGCATCGTCGCGGATCGGGCCGCATGAGCGGGCTTGGTTGGCGCGCCAGCTGGCGCATCGCGCGGCGCGACCTGCATCTGGGCTTTCGCGGGTTGCGGCTGCTGTTCCTCTGCCTGTTCCTGGGCGTCGCCACGCTGGCGGCGATCGGCAGCCTGACCGCCGCCATCACCCAGGAACTGCGCGACCGGGGCCGGGTCATATTGGGCGGCGATGTCGAGATCGGCATGACCCAGCGCGAGGCGAGCCTTGGCGACAAGGAAGCCTTCCGCCAACTCGGCATCCTGAGCGAGACGATCCGCCTGCGCGCCATGGCGCAGCGTGTAGGGGGAGGCACAGACTCAGTCCCGCCGGCGATCCTCACTGAATTGAAGGGCGTGGATGCTGCCTATCCCCTCTATGGCGCGGTGACGCTGCGAAGCGGGAACTATCAGCCGCTTGCGGCCGACCGGATACTGATCGGAGAGGCGCTCGCGGAGAGGCTCGCTCTGCGTCCCGGCGACCAGCTGCGCTATGGCGGCGCGCTCTTCACCATTCAGGCGGTCATCGCACAGGAGCCCGATCGCCTGGGTGAGGGCTTCACCCTGGGGCCGGTCGCGATCGTGTCGCTCGACGGGCTGCGGCGCACCGGCCTCATCCAGCCGGGGAGCCTCTACAGCAGCAAATATCGCATCCGCCTGGAGCCCCGCTATGATCCCGCGACGGTCGTCAAGGATTGGGAAAAGGCGCGCGCCGGCGAGGGCTGGACCTTCAAGGAGCGCGATCGCGCCGCGCCGGGCGCCAACCGCTTCATCGAACGCATGGGCCAGTTTCTCTCGCTGATCGGCCTTGCCGCGCTGGTGATCGCCGGGATCGGCGTCAGCAACGGCGTCGCTTCCTATCTCGCCGGCAAGCGCGGCGGGATTGCGACGCTCAAGGTGCTGGGCGCGACATCGGCCGATATCGCGCGCATCTATCGGCTTCAGATCGGCGCGGTCGCGCTGCTGGGCATCGGCGCGGGGCTGATCGTCGGGGCGGCGTTGCCGCCGCTGATCGTGGCGCTGGCCGGTGACGTCCTGCCCGTCAGCCCCGGCTTCCGCCTTCACCCCCTGCCGCTCGCCACCAGCGCCGGCTATGGCTTGTTGATCGCCTTCCTGTTCACCTTCCCGCCGCTCGGGCGGGCGCGCACACAGCCGGCCGCCGCCATCTTCCGCAGCGCGATCGAAGGAGGGGCGCGGATCGACCGGCGCGGTGTTGCGGCGATGACGTTGGCCGCCGCGTTGCTCATAGGGCTGGCGCTCGTCAGCGCGCGCGATCCACTGTTCGCCGCGTCCGTGCTCGGCGCGGTCGGGCTTGTTCTCCTGCTGCTTCTTGCGCTCGGTCTGGCCGTCAGCCGCATCGCGCGTCGCCTGCCCCGACCGCGCCGGCCGTTGCTGCGGCTCGCGCTCGCCAATCTGCACCGCCCCGGCGCACAGACCGCAGCCCTGATCGTCGCGTTGGGGTTAGCGCTTACTCTTTTCGTCACGCTCGCCGGCATCCAGACCAGCCTCGACAGCGAAATCCGCAACGTCGTGCCAAAGAAAGCGCCGGCGCAGATCGTGCTCGATATTCCCGCCCCGCAAAAGGCGCGCTTCGAGCGCCTTGTCCGCGCAGAGGCGCCCGAAGCGCAACTCAATATCGTGCCCGTGCTGCGCGGCACGATCACCGCCTATGGCCGGCAGCGCGTCGCCGATCTCGCCGAACTGCCAGAAGGCGCATGGTTCCTGCGCGGCGAGCGTGGCGTCACCTACAGCGCGGTCCTGCCCGAAGGCAGCGAATTGGTGGCCGGGCGCTGGTGGCCGAAGGACTATCGCGGCCCGCCGCTCGTTTCCCTCGATGCCGAAGCGGCCAAGACGCTCGGCATCGGTGTCGGCGGCACGCTGACCATTTCGATCCTGGGTCGTGAGATCGAGGCGCGGATCGCGTCGCTTCGGAAGGTCAATTGGGACACGATGGGGTTCAATTATATCCTCGTCTTCCCGCCCGCGACGCTGCAATCCGCGCCGCACAGCCTGGCCTCGACCATCACCATGGACGCAGGCCACGACGCTGCCGTCACCCGTGCGCTGCTCGCCGCTTTCCCCGGCGTGTCGGTGATCGCGGTGGGCGAAGTGATCGACCAGATCGGCACGATCCTGACGCAAATGGCGCGCGCGATCCTGGTCGCGGCGTCGGTGGCGATTCTAGCCGGCATTGCCGTGCTGGTGGGTGCGATCGCCGCTTCGCGCCAGGCACGCAGCTATGACAGCGTGATATTGAAGACGCTGGGTGCGACGCGCGGGCAGTTGCTGCTGGGCCAGGCGCTGGAATATGGGCTGCTCGCTACGGTTTTGGCGGGCGTGGCGCTGGGATTGGGCAGCCTTGCCGCCTGGGTCGTCATCGTCCAGATTTTCGATTTCCGGTGGGCGCCCGACTGGGCGATCGTGCTGGCGACGCTGGGCGGCGGCGCACTGCTGACGCTCGGCATCGGTCTTGCCGGGTCGCTGCCGCTGCTCTCGGTGCGGCCGGCGCGGGCGCTGCGGCAGATGTGAGCAACTGGACAAGGCAGGACGGGCCACCTATATACCGACCGGTATGAAAAGCGCAGCGGAACAGGTCACACGCGGACGGCCACGGGAGTTCGATCCCGAGGAAGCGCTGTCTGCCGCCCTCCAGGTCTTCTGGGAAAAGGGCTATGAAGGCGCGTCGCTCGCCGAGCTGACGGACGCCATGGGCATCACCAAGCCCAGCCTCTATGCCTGTTTCGGAAACAAGGAATCCCTGTTTCACAAGGCGCTCGATCTCTACGAGCGCGACAAGCTCTGCTATATGCGCTCGGCCCTGGACGCGCCCACGGCGCGGGGCGTGGCCGAACGGCTGCTGCGCGGCACGCTCGATATTCAAACCGCCGGCAACGACCCGCGCGCTTGCCTGGGCGTCATCAGCATGGTCGCCTGCACGACCCAGGCCGAGTCGATCAAGGCCGACGTGCTGAGCCGTCAGGCGTCGTCGCACCAGGCGCTGATCGAGCGTTTCGCGCGTGCCAAAGCCGAAGGCGACCTCCCTGCCTCGGTCGAGCCGATGGCGCTCGCGCGCTATCTGTCCGCCGTGATGCAGGGCATGGGCGTACAGGCCAGCGGCGGCGCGACGCGGGCGCAGTTGGAACAGCTCGTCGAAACCACGCTCGCCATGTGGCCGAGCGCCTGACGTCATTGGCCGTTCAGAAAAATTACCGATCGGTACAGAAAGCGGTTGACGAGTCGCTGCACTGCATTATATACCGATGAGTATGAAATCCGGTTGAGGCGCTGCCTCGAAGGAGGCCAAATGCAGATTATTCTTTGTATCTGATGGTTTGACGGCCGTTCGCGCGGCTGACTGACCCCACTTCATCATCATCCCGCCATGCCGATCGCGCGCCGATTGGATGATGGCGCTCGTCCATCCGCTTCTTCCGCGATCGCCCGGCGGCTTTCGCGATCGAAGCGGCGCGTGACCCAAGGGGAATGGATCATGGCCTATATCGATTTTGCCCAGCCGCTGCCCGCGGCCGGGGATGGCATCAGCTTGCCCGCCGTCGCGGCGCGCATCAAGGCGCTGGCGACGGGCTTTTCGGCCGAAGAGTGGCAGATCGTGTCGCTTGCGCGCACCGATGGCTTGTCCTCGCTGCGCGATCCCGGTGCCTAGACCCGGCTCAAAACGCTGCTGTTCGGCCCGCAGCCGCATTTCCATCTCGCAAGCGAGCGGCTGGAAGCGCTGCGCCGCCTCGCAGTGGAAGCCTGGCATAACGGCTTTGCCGTCCGCCTCTCTGCCATCACCCGCTTCCGCAAGGCCGGTTTCAGCGACGGGCAGCTCGAACTGCTGCTGTCTGCGATCAGCGCCGCGCGCCACAATAAAGGGACTTACGCATGAACATGATCGTGAAGATCGATGCCGATACGCCGGCGAGCGCGGCTCAGCCTAAAAACGCGCGATGGCGGCGGCAGCCGTTGATCTGGGGGGCGCTGGCGCTCGTCGTGGCGGGCGGAATGGCATGGAAATTCATCGGCCAGCCCGAAGCCCAGGCGTCCGCCGCGCCCATGGTGACGGTCGCGGTGGCAGCGCCCCTGGTGCGGCCGGTGGTTCAGTGGGACGATTATGTCGGCCGCTTCGCCCCCAGCCAGACAGTGGAGGTGCGGCCGCGCGTCTCCGGCCCGGTCACCGCCATCCACTTCCGCGATGGCGACATCGTCCGCAAGGGGCAGCTGCTCTTCACCCTCGACCAGCGCCCCTTCCTCGCCGCCCTTGCAGAAGCGCGCGCCAATGTCGCCAGCGCCCGCAGCGCACTGTCCCTTGCCCAGTCCGACTATGCCCGTGTCCAGCGGCTGACCGGCGACGAGGCCGTCTCGGCGAGCGAGATCGACACGCTGCGCGCCCGGCTCCAGGCGGCGCAGGCGGCGCTCGCCGCCGCCGACGCCCGCGCCCGCCAGCGCGCGCTCGATGTCGAATTCACGCAGGTCAGGGCACCCATCTCGGGTCGGGTGTCGGACCGCCGCGTCGACATCGGCAATCTCGTCTCGGGCGCGGAGGGCAGCGGCGCGAGCCTGCTGACCACCATCAATGCGCTCGATCCCATCTACTTCACCTTCGATGCGTCCGAAGCGCTGTTCCTGAAAAGCCAGCGCGACAAGGCGGGCGACGGCGGCGCGATCGAAATCCGCCTTCAGGACGAGGCTGGTTATCGCTGGAAGGGCAAGCTCGATTTTACCGACAATGGCCTCGATCCGCGTTCGGGCACGATCCGGGGCCGGGCTGTGCTGTCCAACCCGGACCTGTTCCTTACTCCCGGCCTGTTCGGCAATATGCGCCTGTCCAACGGGGGCAAGGTGAACGCGCTGCTGGTCCCGGACGAAGCGATCCAGTCCGATCAGGCGCGCAAGACCGTGCTGGTGGTTGGTCGGGACGATGTGGTCGCCGCCAAGCCGGTGCAGCTTGGCCCTGTTGTGGACGGGCTGCGGATCATCCGGTCGGGCCTGTCGCCGCAAGATCGCGTGATCGTTGGCAACCTCCAGGCGGCAATGCCGGGGTCCAAGGTGGCGACGCGCGCCGCCCCGGTCAAACCCCAGGCGGCCGCTTCTGCCGCGATCTCCGCTACAGACGCAGGTGCCCCGGCGGCATCGCAAGCGACCTTCGCCCGCTAACGCTCTTCAAAGCACAACCGCGCCTCCCTCCCGGCCCGTCCGGGGGGCAGGGCCGCGCTTTGCCTATCGCACAGGACAGTTCCGATGCGCTTCTCCCGCTTCTTCATCGACCGGCCGATCTTCGCTGCCGTGATCGCGGTGGTCATCGCCGTGGTCGGCGCGCTCGCCTTCATCGGGCTGCCGGTCAGCCAATATCCCGACATCGTGCCGCCGACCGTCACCGTTTCGGCGCAGTATCCCGGCGCTTCGGCCGAGACGGTGGCGTCCACCGTCGCCGCGCCGATCGAGCAGGAAATCAACGGCGTCGACGATATGCTCTACCAGAGCAGCCAGTCCACCGGCGACGGCAAGGTGACGATCACCGTAACCTTCAGGATCGGCACCGACCTCGACGCCGCGCAGGTGCTGGTGCAGAACCGCGTCGCCGTCGCCGTGCCCCGCCTGCCCGAGGAAGTGCAGCGGCTCGGCGTCGTCACCCGCAAGACGACGCCCGACTTCCTGATGGTCGTGAACCTCCAGTCGCCCGACGGCACGTTCGACCGCGATTACCTGTCCAACTATGCGCTGACGCAGGTACGCGACCGGCTCGCCCGGCTGGACGGCGTGGGCGACGTGCAACTGTTCGGATCGCGCGACTATGCGATGCGTGTCTGGATCGACCCCGGCCGCGCCGCCGCGCTCGATCTGACGGCCGGCGAAATCGTATCGGCGTTGCGCGCGCAGAATGTGCAGGTCTCGTCGGGCTCGATCGGCCAGCCGCCCTATGACCGGGGCGAGGCTTTCCAGCTCGGCGTCGAGATGCAGGGTCGGCTGACCACGCCCGAGCAGTTTGGCGAGGTCGTGATCCGCTCCGATGCGGACGGCCGCCAGGTGCGCGTGCGCGACGTCGCGCGCGTGGAGCTTGGCGCGCAGGATTATGGCGTCAACACCTATCTCTCGAACAAACCCACCGTCGTCATTGCTGTGATGCAGCGCCCCGGCTCCAACGCGCTCGACGCGGCGGAGAAGGTGAAGGCGGAAATGGACGCCCTGTCGCAGCGCTTCCCCAAGGGGCTCGAATATAGCGTCATCTACAATCCCACCGAATTTATCAGCCAGTCGATCGACGCGGTCTATCGGACGCTGTTCGAGGCTGTTCTGCTTGTCGTTCTCGTGATCCTGGTTTTCCTCCAGAACTGGCGCGCGGCGATCATCCCGATCATCGCTATCCCAGTGTCGCTGATCGGCACCGCGACCATCCTTGCCGGCCTTGGCTATTCGCTCAACAACCTGTCGCTGTTCGGGCTGGTGCTGGCGATCGGTATCGTCGTGGACGACGCGATCGTGGTGGTCGAGAATGTCGAGCGCAATATCGCCCAGGGGATGAGCCCGCTGGAAGCCGCGCGCACCTCGATGGACGAAGTGTCGGCGGCGCTGGTGGCGATCGTGCTTGTGCTGTGCGCGGTGTTCGTGCCGACGCTGTTCATCACCGGCATTTCGGGCGCTTTCTACCAGCAGTTCGCCGTCACCATCTCGACCGCCACGATCATCTCGCTGATCCTGTCGCTGACGCTGTCGCCCGCCGCTGCTGCGCTGCTGCTGCACGCCAAGCATGGTGCGCGCGACCGCAGCGGCGATCCGCTCTGGCGGCAGAAGATGGGCGTGGCGGTCGACGCCTTCAACAATGGCTTCGACCGGATGAGCGCGGGCTATGGGCGGCTCACCCGCTGGCTGGTCGCGCGGCCCAAGAAGATGCTGATGACCTATGCTGGCCTGATCGTCGCCACCGGCGCACTGTTCTGGGTCACCCCCGCCGGCTTCATTCCGTCGCAGGATCAGGGCTATTTCCTGGCCGTGGTCCAGCTTCCCTCCGGCGCGTCGCTCGAACGCACCGACAAGGTGACGCGCGAGGTGGCGGAGAAGATCCTGCCGATCAAGGGGCTGCGCGGCGCGGTGATGTTCGCCGGTTTCCATGGCCCCTCGCAGACGCAGGCGCCCAATTCGGCGGCCATCTATTTCCCCTTCAAGACCTTCGCCGAGCGTGAGGAGGAGGGCGCCACCTATGCCGGCATCATGGCGGAGGCCAACAAGGCGGTCGCCGGCTATGACAAGGCGCGCATCCTGCTCGTGCCGCCGCCCGTCATCCAGGGCATCGGTTCGGCCGGCGGCTATCGCCTGATGCTGGAGGACCGGCAGGACCGCGGCTATGCGGAATTGAACCGCGTCGCCAACGACTTCATCGGCAAGGCGAACCAGACCCCCGGCCTCGCTATGGTCTACACCTTGTTCGACGTTAGCACGCCGCGCATCTACGCCGATGTCGACCGGGCGAAAGCCGACCTGATCGGCGTGCCGCCGCAGCGCGTGTTCGAAGCGATGCAGGTCTATCTCGGCTCCGCCTTCGTCAACGACTTCAACCTGCTCGGCCGCACCTATCGCGTCACCGCGCAGGCGGACGCCGAGCATCGCGGCAGCGTCGCGGACATCGCCAATCTCAAGACCCGGTCCAACAGCGGGGGCATGGTGCCGATCGGTTCGGTATCGACCTTCCGCGACAAGACCGGCCCCTATCGCGTGGTCCGCTACAATCTGATGCCAGCGGTCGAAATCGACGGCGACACCGCGCCGGGCTATTCGTCCGGCCAGTCGCTGACGACCATCGAGAAGATGAGCGCTGCTCTGCCCGAAGGCTATGCGGGCGAATGGACGGGGATCGCCTATCAGCAGAAGAGCGCGGGCAACACCGCCGGCATCGTCTTCGCCATGGCCGTGTTCTTCGTCTTCCTGGTGCTGGCGGCGCAATATGAAAGCCTGACGCTGCCGCTGTCGATCATCCTGATCGTGCCGATGTGCCTGTTCGCGGCGATGCTGGGGATCAACCTGCGGGGCATGGACAATAATATCCTGACGCAGATCGGCCTCGTCGTGCTGATCGCGTTGGCGGCGAAGAACGCGATCCTGGTGGTCGAATTCGCCAAGCAGGCGGAGGAGGAACAAGGTCTTTCGCCAGTGGAGGCGGCGGTCCAGGCGGCGCAGACCCGCCTGCGCCCGATCCTGATGACCAGCTTCGCCTTCATCCTGGGGGCGGTGCCGCTGGTGATCGCGGAAGGGGCCGGCGCGGAGCTGCGGCAGGCGCTGGGCACGGCCGTCTTCTTCGGCATGGCTGGCGTCACTGCCTTCGGCCTGCTCTTCACCCCCACCTTCTATGTCGTGTGCCGCGCACTGGGCGATCGCTTCGCCCGCCGCCGGCCCGGTCAAGCCGACGCTGCGTTGCAGCCGGCCGAATGAGGACAAGGACCATGACGAAACATCTGCTTGCCGTGCTGCTGGGCGCGAGCGCGCTCACCGCGTGCGCCGCCGGCCCGGATTACCAGGCGCCGGCCACCCCCACCACCGCCGCCGCGCCCTTCATCGGGGCGGCCAGCCCGGCGGTCAGCACCGCCGCCGCGCAGGATCGCTGGTGGACGCTCTATCGCGACCCGCTGCTCAACCGGCTCGTCGACGATGCGCTTGCCGCCAATGCCGATATCCGCGTGGCGGTGGCGCGGATCGAGCGGGCGCGCGCCTCGCTGCGCGGGGCGAAGTCCGATCGCCTGCCCCGGACCGGCCTCGGCGCGTCAGCCAACTATACCCGCACGTCGGACGTGCAGTCATTGCCCGGCATCGACCGGGAAAACTGGGTGTTCGATGGCGGGCTCGACATCAGCTACGAGGTCGATCTGTTCGGTCGGGTCAAGCGCGGCGTGGAAGCGTCGCGGGGTGACCTCGCTGCGGCGCAGGCCGATGCCGACGGTGTGCGCGTCGCGGTCATCGCCGACACGGTGCGCGCCTATCTGGACGTGACCGCGACGGCCGAGCGGCTGGATGTGGCGCAGCGGACGGTGGCTTTGCTCGACCAGTCGATCCGCATTACCGGCGCCCGGTTCGAGGTCGGCCGATCCGATCGGCTGGACGTGATCCGCGTGACCGCCCTGCGCGACCAGCAGAAGGCAGCGATTCCGGGCCTTGAGGCCGATCGCGACGCTGCGCTCTTTCGCCTGGCGACCTTGACCGGGCGCACGCCCCAGGAGCTGCCCCCCACGGTGCGCGCCGCGGTTCGCACGCCGCAGCTCGCCCAGCCCATCCCGGTCGGCGACGGGCAGGCGCTGCTGGCGCGCCGTCCCGATGTGCGCGCGGCCGAGCGGCGGCTGGCGGCCGATACGGCGCGGGTGGGCGTCGCGACGGCGGACCTCTATCCGCGCATCACGCTGGGCGGGTCGGTCGGCACGACGGCCTTGGGCGGCAATAGCCTGCTGGGCGGCGGGCCGCTCAATTTCTTGCTCGGGCCGCTCATCAGCTGGGCCTTCCCCAATCAGGAAGCGATCCGCGCGCGCATTGGCACGGCCAAGGCCGACAGCGCGGCATCACTGGCGCAGTTCGATGGCGCCGTGCTCCAGGCGCTGGAGGAAACCGAGCGCGCGCTGTCCGTCTATGCCCATGCGATCGAGCGGGCGCAGACGCTGACCGCCGCGCGTGACGAGGCCGCGCGCGCCACGCGGATCAGCCTCGCCCGCCAGCGCGAAGGGCGGATCGACTTTCTGACCGTCCTCGATGCGCAACGCACCCTCGCCAGCGCTGAAGCGGACCTTGCTACGGCAACCCGCGCCCTCTCCTTTGCCCAGGTCGATCTCTTTCGGGCGCTGGGGGGCGGATGGGGTCAAGCGTCGCGCTCTTGATTTTGCGGCCCGGCCATGGTCTCGGAGCAGAATGGACAAGACAAAAGGCGTCGCCGCCATCCCCTGGGATCAACCCGCGACAATGATCGACCTCGACGGCAAGCCGCCGCTGATCGGTACCATCCGCGATTGCGCGACCCATTTCGCGCTCTACAAGCCCCACGCGCGTGCGCAGGCGCGCGTGCTGCTCACCCAGCCGGTGCATCGCGAAGGGCGGGCGACCCGCACCTGGCTGCTCGAGCCGGAGGAAATCGCCGAACTGGCCGCCCGCCTGCGCGCCGAAGGATAGGCGGCTCGCCCCTGCCGGGCGAGGCGGGTGAATTCGTATGCGCATCTTGCCCGCCCCCCTTCCTCATGTCAGCGCAGATGATTGCATGAGGAGAGGGAGAAGGGGCATGGAAAAGCCTCGTCAGGGTTTTGCCGGCCTGTGGAATATCAGCTTCGGCTTTTTCGGCATTCAGATCGGCTTTGCGCTGCAGAACGCCAATATGAGCCGCGTCTTCCAGTCGCTCGGCTCCAGCATCGACAATCTGTCCGCCTTGTGGGTGGCAGCGCCGCTGACGGGCCTCCTGGTGCAGCCGGTCATCGGCCATCTGTCCGATCGGACATGGCTGGGGCGGCTGGGGCGACGGCGGCCTTATTTTCTGGCGGGTGCACTCCTGTCCGCCATTGCGCTGATCGCCATGCCGCAGAGCCAGGCGCTGCTGATGGCGGCAATGCTTCTGTGGATGCTCGACGCCAGCCTCAACATATCGATGGAGCCGTTTCGCGCTTTCGTCGGCGACATGCTGCGCAAGGACCAGCATACCGCCGGCTATGCGGTGCAGACCGCCTTCATCGGCGCGGGCGCAGTGGTGGGATCGCTTTTTCCCTGGCTGCTCGACCATCTGGGCGTCGCCAATGTCGCCCCGGCCGGCGAGATACCGGACACCGTCCGCTACAGCTTCTGGGCGGGCGGAGCGGCGCTGTTCGGCGCGGTGCTTTGGACGATCCTGACGACCCAGGAATATACGCCGGCACAGATGCGCGCCTTCGCCGAGGAAGCAGAGCCGATCGCGACGCCCGATCTGTCCCGCCGCGCACTTGCCCCCTCCTTCGGCTGGATCGGGGTGGGGCTACTGGTGGCGCTGCTCGTCGATCTCTGGGCCATGGAGAAGGAAGTCTATCTGCTGGCGGCGCTGCTCGCCGGCTATGGCGTCGCCAGCATCGCCGCCGTCCTGCTGGCGCGGGCCGGCCGGGGACAGACGATGCTCGCCCATATCGTCGGCGATGTCGCGGCGATGCCGCCGATCATGCGCCGTCTGGCGCTGGTGCAGTTTTTCAGCTGGTCGGCGCTGTTTATCATGTGGATCCATACGACGCCGGTTGTGGCCCAATATATGTTCGGATCGGCCGACCCGGCGAGCGCCGCCTATCAGGCCGGCGGCAATTGGGTGGGGGTATTGTTTTCGGTCTATAATGGGGCGGCGGCGGTGGCGGCGCTGGTCCTGTTGCCGCGCCTGTCGGCCAGGCTCGGCCAGGCGCGCACCCATGCCCTGTGCCTTCTGGCCGGGGCGGCCGGGTTCGCCAGCTTCCTGGTCGTGCGCGATCCGCGCCTGTTGCTGCTGAGCGAAGTCGGCATCGGCATCGCCTGGGCATCGATCCTCGCCATGCCCTATGCGATGCTGGCGTCCAGCCTGCCGCAGGCGAAGCTGGGCGTCTATATGGGGCTGTTCAACATCTTCGTGGTGCTGCCGCAACTATTGGTAGCGACGATCATGGGGTCGGTGATGACACGATTCTTCCCCGGCGATCCGATCTGGACCATGGCATTTGCAGGGGCTACGCTCGTGGTTGCGGCGGGTGCGACGTTGCGGGTGCGGACATAGCGGCGACTCTGACGCTACGGAAAGCGCGACTTCTCCGCCCATGCAGAATTTGCAATCGCCAGGCGCATTTTTTGCACTTGCGAACAATGTCTTGGCCAGCGACAAGGGAGCTGCCTTTCAGGCATCCTCTCCTAAAACTTCATGGGCCGGTCTTCTGATCGGCCTTTTTTTTTGATAGGGACAGGCGGCGCGATCAGCGAATGCGGCTGTCCGCATCTCGGCGCTGGGCGAGGGGACATATCAGCTGGTTGAGCCGCACCTCATCCTGCGCACCTGACGCAAAGGCGTGGCATATCCAGTCCAAGCACCGTGCCAGAAACAGCATGGCTCTCTCTCCAAATTCTTTTTCTGAAGAATATCATAAGCGCAGCGCCGGAAAAGAGCGATAAACCGTAGCAAAATGAAATGATACGACCTGGTACGATGGCGTGGCAAATACCTGTGCTTGCCAAAAATTGCCAAATCTCTAGGAAGGCGTCATGAGCACGATGAACATCTCCTTGCCGGAAACGCTGAAGAGCTTCGTCGATGACCAAGTAGCCGGCAGGGGCTATGGCACGAGCAGTGAATATGTGCGCGAGCTGATCCGCAAGGATCGGGATCGGCAGGCACTGCGAGGCCTTCTGCTGGAGGGCGCTGCCAGCGCGCCGGGCAATATCGCGGATCGGACCTATTTCAACGCGCTGCGCGACCGTATCTCTCCCCTGCGGTGAGCGCCAAGCCTGTCATCCCACGCGGCCGGGCGCTGGCCGATGTGGAGATGATTGTCGAACATTATGCACAGGAAGGCGGCGCGGATTTGGCGCTGCGTTTCGTGGATGCGCTGGAAGCCGGCTATCGTAGAATTGCCGCTCGGCCTGGCTTGGGATCGCCGCGTTATGCGCATGAACTCGACCTGCCCGGTCTCCGCAGCAAGGCGATGGCCCGCTTCCCCTATCTGATCTTCTATGTCGAGCAGCCGGATCATGTTGATGTCTGGCGTATCCTCCATGCCAGGCGTGACATGCCGGCATGGCTTGGCGGCGAATAAAATCTACTGGTCCGCGCCGATCGCGCGGTAGAGGGCGATACGGTTGCTGACGAGCGCCAGGTCGGTGGCGATGGCGGACTGGCGCGCGGCGTAGAGGGCGCGCTGGCTGCTGAGCGCGGTCAGAAAATTGTCGATCCCCGATCGGTAGCGCTGCTCGGCCAGGGTAAAGGCGCGTTCGCTCGCCAGCACCAGCCGCCTTTGCGCCGCCTGCTGCGCGTCGATCGTGCCGTCGCGGGCGAGCGTGTCGGCGACTTCGCGGAAGGCGGTCTGCACAGCCTTCTCATATTGGGCGACATAGAGGTCGCGCTGCGCTTCACTATAGGCGAGGTTGCCGCGATTGGGGCCGCCGAAGATCGGCAGCCGCGCCGACGGGCTGACCGACCAGGCGAAGGCGTCGCCAGTGAACAGGGCGGACAAAGCGGAACTCGCGACCCCGATCGCCGAGGTGAGGCTGATCGTCGGGAACAAGGCCGCGCGCGACGCGCCAATGTCAGCGTTGGCGGCCATGAGCTGATGTTCGGCCCGCAACACGTCCGGGCGCTGGAGCAGGATGGCGGAGGAGAGACCCGCCGGCGCTCTGGCTATGGCGGGGATCAGGCTGTCGATCGGGCCTGGCAACAGAGCGTCCTCGACCGGCGCGCCGACCAGCAGGTCGATCGCGTTGCGATCCTGCGCTACCTGGGTGACGTTGGCGGCGACATCAGAGGCGGCCTGCTCGACGGTGGTCTCCGCCTGATAGACGTCGAGCTTGCCCGCAAGGCCCGCGGCGTTGAGCGAGCGGGTGAGCGCCAGGGTCCGCTCCGCGCTCGCCTGGGTCTGGCGGGACAGGGCCAGCAGATCCTGGTCCGCAGCCAGCGTCGCATAAGCGCTTGCGGTCTCGGCGATGAGGCTGATGCGGGTGGCGCGCGCGCCCTCCTGCGTCGCGAGATAGGTTTGCAGCGCCGATTCGGTGAGATTGCGGACGCGGCCGAACAGGTCGATCTCGAACGCGCTGAAGCCGATATCGGCGCTGTAGCTATTCTGGCGCTGGTCGTTCTGGCGGCTGAAATTCGCGCCGGCGTCCGCCGTGATCGTCGGCAGCCGCGCCGAGCGCTGCACCCGGTAGAGGCCGCGCGCCGCCTGCACATTGGCGAGCGCGGCGCGCAGGTCGCGGTTGTTGGCAAGGGCGCGCTCGATAATCGTGCGGAGCTTTACGTCCTGCACCAGTTCGGTCCAGGCCAGTCCGGCCTTGGCTTCGGTGCGTGGCGCATAGGCTTCGCCGGTCGGCAGCGCGGGTGGGACTGGCGCGGCCGGGCGCACATAGGCGGGCGCCACGTTGCAGGCGGCGAGCGCGAGCAGGCCGGGCGCGGTGAACAGCGCGCGGGTCATGCCGGAACTCCGGCGGCTGGCGTCGGCGCGGGTCGCGGCTTGTCCGATCCGAACAGCTTGGCGATGGTGAAGAAGAAGAGCGGCACGAAGAAGATGGCGAGCAAGGTCGCGGTCGTCATGCCGCCGACCACTGCGGTGCCGATCGCCACGCGGCTCTGCGCGCCGGCCCCGGTCGCGATCGCCAGCGGGATGACGCCGACGATGAAGGCGAGCGAGGTCATGAGGATCGGGCGGAATCGCAGCCGGGCGGCCTCCAGCGCGGAGGAAAAGGCGTCCTTCCCTTCCCGGTGGGCCGCTTCGGCGAACTCCACGATCAGGATCGCATTCTTGGCGGCAAGACCCATGGTGGTGAGCAGGCCGACCTGGAAGAAGATATTATTCTCCAGCCCGCGCGCCCACACCGCGATCACCGCGCCGATCAGTCCCAGCGGGATCACCAGCAGCACCGCGAGCGGAATCGACCAGCTTTCGTAGAGAGCCGCGAGGCAGAGGAACACGACGAGGACCGACAGCGCGTAGAGCATCGGTGCCTGCCCGCCCGACAGCTTTTCCTGATAGGAGAGTCCGCTCCACGCATAGCTGGTGCCGGCGGGGAGCTGTTTTTGCAGTTCGACCATGCGGTCCATTGCCTCGCCGGAACTCGCGCCTTCGCTCGCCTGGCCCTGAAGCTCGTAGGAAGATAGGCCGTTGAAGCGCTGCACGCTGGTCGGCCCCATCACCCAGCGGGTCGTGGCGAAGGCGGAGAAGGGCACCATTTGCCCGGTGCTGGCGGAGCGCACCATCCAATTGTCGAGATCGGTCGGCAAGGCGCGATAGGGGGCGTCGGCCTGCATGAACACGCGCTTCACCCGGCCGCGATCGAGGAAGTCATTGACATAGGTGCTGCCCCAGGCCGAACGGAGCACATCGTCCACGTCGCGCTGGGTGAGGCCGAGGACCGAGAGCTTCTCCGAATCGATGTCGATCTTGAGCTGGGGCGTATCTTCCAGCGTCGCAGCGCGCACGCCGGCGAGCAGCGGGTCTTTCTGCGCGGCGGCGAGGAGCTGGTTACGCAGTTCGAGAAAGCGTTCGCGGGGCAGGCCGCCGCTGTTCAGCAGCTCGAAGGTGAAGCCGCTCGACTGGCCGAGGCCCCGGATCGGCGGCGGGGTCATGCCCAATATCTTGGCGTCGCGGATCGCCGACAATTCCTTATTGACCCGCCCTGCGATGGCGGTTGCGCTGTTGGCCGCGCCCTTACGCTCCTCCCAGGGCGCCAGGTTGATGAAGCCCTGCCCGACATTCTCGCCCTGCCCCTGAAAGCTGAAGCCGGTGAGGATGAAGGTGTAGGCGACATTGTCCTTTTCATCGTTGGAGAAATAATTCTGCACCTGCTCGGCGACCGCCGCCGTGCGGCTCGACTTGGCGCCGGCGGGCAGCGTCATCTGGACCATCACCTGGCCCTGATCCTCGACGGGGAGGAAGCTGGACGGCAGTCGGATGAAGATCAGCACCAGAAGGGCGAGCAGCACGACATAGACGCCCCAGAACAGCGCGCGCCGGCCCATCACCTGCTCGGTGCGGCGGATATAGCCGTTCGTCATCCGCTCGAACCAGCGGTTGAACCTGCCGGCCCAACCCTTCTGCTTCTTCTCCGGATCGACGGGCTTCAGCAGCGTCGCGCAGAGCGCGGGCGAGAGGACCAGCGCGACCAGCACCGAGAGCAGCATCGAGGAGACGATGGTGATCGAGAATTGGCGGTAGATGACGCCGGTCGATCCGCCGAAAAAGGCCATCGGCAGCAGCACCGCCGAAAGGACGAGCGCGATGCCGACCAGCGCGCCGCCAATTTCGGACATGGAGACGATAGTCGCGTCTCGGGGAGACAGCCCCTCCTCCTCCATCAGTCGCTCGACATTCTCGACCACGACGATCGCATCGTCGACCAGAAGGCCGATTGAGAGCACCATGCCGAACAGGGTGAGCGTGTTGATCGAGTAGCCGAACAAGGCGAGGATGCCGAAGGTGCCGAGCAGCACCACCGGCACGGCGATGGCGGGGATCAGGGTCGCGCGCCAGCTTTGCAGGAAGACGAACATCACCACGACGACGAGGCCGACGGCTTCGAGCAGCGTGTGGACGACTTCCTCGACCGACAGCTTGATGAAGGGGGTGGTGTCGCGCGGATAGACGACCTTGTAGCCGTGCGGCAGCGCGCCCGAGAGATCGGCGACCCTGGCCTTCACCAGTTCAGCGGTCTTCAGCGCGTCCGCGCCAGGCGAGAGCTGGAGCGCGATGCCCGAGGCGGGATGGCCGTTGATCCGGGCCGAGGTCGTGTAATTCTCGTTGCCCAGCTCGACGCGGGCGACATCCGAGAGATGGACGATCGACCCGTCGCTCTGGGTCTTGACGATGATGGCGCGGAACTGTTCGGGCGTCTGGAGCCGGGCGCGGGCGGTGACGGTGGCGTTGATCTGCTGCCCCTTGGGCGCGGGATCGGCGCCGATCTGGCCGGCTGAGACCTCGACATTTTGCGCTGCAATCGCGCTCTGCACGTCCGAGGGCATCAGCCCCACGGCGGCGAGCTTATAGGGATCGAGCCAGACCCGCATCGCATATTGCGAGCCGAAAATGCGGGTCGAACCGATGCCGTCGATACGGGCGATCGAATCCTGGAAATTATTGACCAGATAGTCTGCGATGTCGGCCTGGCTGGCGGTGTCGGTTTCGTCGTAGAGGCCGACGAGCATCAGAAAGTCGGTCTGCTGCTTGGTGACGGTCAGCCCCTGCTGCTGCACCGCGTTGGGCAGGCGGCTGAGCGCCTGCTGCACGCGGTTCTGCACCTGCACCTGCGCTGTGTCCGGATCGGTGCCCTTCTGGAAGGTGACGCTGATCTGCGCCTGGCCGTTGGACGAGGAGGAGGATGAGAAATACATGAGCCCATCGACCCCGGTCAGCTGCTGCTCGATGACCTGGGTGACGCTCGATTCGACGGTGTCGGCGGACGCGCCGGGATAGGTGGCGCTGACCGAGACGCCGGGCGGGGCGATGTCGGGATATTGGGCGATCGGCAGCGAGAACATCGCGCCGAGGCCCGCCAGCATGATGCCGATGGCGATGACCCAGGCGAAGATCGGCCGGTCGATGAAGTAGCGGCTGAGCATCGGCCCGACCTATTTCGCGGTCGCGACGGCAACGGGCTTCACGACATCGTCGGGCTTCACCTTGTCGGTGCCCTCGACGATCAGCCGGTCGCCGGGCTTAAGGCCGGCGGTGATGAGCCATTTGTCGCCGATCGCCTGCCCCGCTGTCACGGTACGCCGCTCGACCTTGTTGCCCTTTGTCACGACGAGCGCGGTGGCGTTGCCCTTGGGGTCGCGGCTGATGCCCTGCTGCGGGGCAAGAATGGCGCGCGGCACGACCGCCTGGGGCGCGATCACGCGGACGAACATGCCGGGCAGCAGCAGCCCGTCGGGATTGGGGAAGCGGGCGCGCAGGGTGACGGTGCCGCTGTTCACATCCACGATCGGCTCGGCGAATTCGACCTGCCCCTCGATCGGATAATCCGTGCCATCCTCCAGCTTGAGGCGAATGGTCGCGCTGGCCGGCAGCGTCTTGCCCGCCGCGAGCGAGCGGCGCAGCTGGAGCAGCTGGGCGCTCGACTGGGTGATGTCGACATAGATGGGGTCGAGTTGCTGGATCGTCGTCAGCGGATCGGCCTGGCTGGTCGTCACTAGCGCGCCCGGCGTGAAGAGGGTGCGGCCGATCCGCCCGCTGATCGGCGCGCGGACCAGCGTGAAATCGAGGTTGACACTGCTGGTCTGGAGGCTGGCGCGCGCCTGCGCGATCGCCGCCTGCGCCTGGCGCGCGGTGGCGATGACATCGTCGCGGTCCTGCGCGCTGACGGCCTCGGTGTCGCCGAGGCTCCGGTAACGCTGCGCGCGGGCCTGGGCAGCGACGGCGGTCGCCTGCGCGCTCATCAGCGCCGCCTGCGCCTCGTCCCGCGCGGCGCGATAGAGGCGGGGGTCGATCTGGTAGAGCGGCTGGCCGGCCCGCACCATCGCGCCTTCGGTGAAGAGGCGCTGCTTGATGAGCCCCGCCACCTGCGGCCGCACTTCCGACATCATGGTGGAGACGGTGCGGCCCGGCAGTTCGGTCGATACCGTCGCATCCTGCGCCGCCAGCGTCACCACGCCCACTTCCACCGCACCCTTTTGCGGCGGCTTTTTCTCTCCGCAGCCGCTTGTCAGAAGAGCAAAAGCCAGCGGCGCGACCCGAAGACTCTGGAAGGAAAAGGGCGAGGGCATGTCGATACGCACATCCTTGGGCTTGCCAGTCGGAGCGCCGCCGCTCGCTTGTCCCGGCCGCATGGCGAGGGGGGGCTCGGGGGAGGATACCATGCGGCAAGGCGCAGGGCGGACGCTCCGGCTGGCGTCGGCGGGGCTGCCGACCGCCCCCTCATCCCCATTTCGCCCGTCACGCAAAAGAGCAACTTGTCGTCATTACGTCGCGGGTGCGTATCGCTCTGTATCAGCCTGTATCATCCGCGCGCGGGGGCAGACTCGGCCGCAGGAGGGCGTTAGGAAGGAGGGATGCCGGACTTCAACCCCAAAGGCGGCGCGACGATCGTGGTGGTCGATGACGATGCCGACATTCGCGACCTGATCGTCGCGCAGCTGCGGCAGCAGAATTACCGGCTGCTGGGCGCTTCGAGCATCGGCGAGCTGCGGGCGCTGATGGCGGCCGAGCCGGTCGACCTCATCGTCCTCGACCTCAACCTGCCCGATGGCGACGGGCTCGCGCTGTGCCGCGAACTGCGGGGCGAAGGCTCCGAGGTGCAGATCATCATGGTGACGGCGCGGGGCAGCGCGATCGACCGGGTGCTGGGGCTGGAACTGGGCGCGGACGATTATCTGACCAAGCCGTTCGAGCCGCGCGAATTGCTGGTGCGCATCCGCAACCTGCTGCGGCGGGGGCGGGCCGAGAATGGCGGCGGGCGCAGCCCGGCGCGCTACGCCCATGTCGGGCCATGGCGGCTGGACCTGCAACAGCGCCGACTGGTCGCGCCCGACGGGCGGCTGGTGATGCTGTCCTCGGCTGAATTCCGGCTGCTCAGCCGCTTCATCGAGGAGCCCAATGTCGTGCTGGCGCGCGAGACGTTGCTGCCTGAGCGGCGGGCGACGGCGGCGTTCGATCGATCGATCGACCTTCAGGTCAGCCGATTGCGGCAGAAGCTGGCGGCAATCCCCGGCGGCGGCGAGCTGATCCTGACGGTGCGGGGCGAAGGCTATGTGCTGGCGAGCGGGGTGGACTATTCATGATGGCGCGCTGGGCGCAGCGGGGGCGCGCTTTCTTCCGCAGCATGGCGGGACAGATTTTCCTGATCCTGACGCTCGGCATGTCGGTGGCGGCGATCATCGGGCTGCTGGTGGCGGAGCAGGCGCGGCACCGCGATTTCGAGCGGGTGCGGCGGCAGCGGGTGGTGGCGAGCGCGGTCGACATCGCCGAACGGCTGCGGCGCGATCCCAAGCGGGTCGAAGCGATGATGGCGGCGCACAATATCGTCGGCGCCTATCCCGCGCCCGAAGGCGTGGCGCTGAGCGAGCCGGACGCGGGGCTGATCGACGCGCTCGAAGAGCGGTTCGGGCCGCAATCGCAGGCGGAGGCGGGGCAAGTGCCGATGGGGCTTTGCCTGCCGGAAAATCTGCGCAAGAACCGAGCGGCGGGGCTGATCGACGCGCCGCGCCCCGATTGCTGGATCGTGCGCTTCACCGACATGGGCGGGCAGCGGCGCGCCATGGCGCTGACCTTCCCGCGTATCGCCAAGCCGCCGAGCACCATGTTCAACCCGCTCTACCTGATCGTCATCGTCATGGCGTCGGCGGGGCTCGCCATATTGGTCGCGCGCTTCGTGTCGAAGCCGCTGCGCCGGCTGGAACGGGCGGCGGAAGCCTTTTCGCTCTCGCTCGACCCCGAGGAGATACCCGAAACCGGGCCGGAAGAGGTGCGCGCGGCGCTTTCCACCTTCAACCTGATGCAGCGGCGGGCGCGGGCGGGCTTTGCCGAGCGGACGCAGCTGCTCGCGGCGATCAGCCATGATCTCCAGACGCCGCTCACCCGGTTGCGGCTGCGGCTGGAGCTGGTCGAGAATGGCGAATTGCGCGAGCGGCTGCTGGCCGATCATCAGGCGATGCAGACTCTGGTGCGCGAGGGGCTGGACCTGGCCAGCAGCACCGAGGCGCGGGAAGAATGGTCGCTGCTCGACATTGACTCGCTGCTCGCCAGCATGGCCGAGGACGCGCAGGAACTGGGCCAGCCAGTGCGCTTCGTCAGCGGCTGCGGGGGCACGGTGCGGGTCAAGCCCAATGCGCTGAGCCGCTGCATCGGCAACCTCGTGGACAATGCCGTCAAATATGGCGGCGGGGCGGAGATCAGCTGCGCGCGGGGCAATGGCCGGCTGATGATCCAGGTGCGCGACCATGGCGAGGGCATTCCCGCCGACCAGCTCGACCAGATGTTCGAGCCCTTCACGCGCGGCCGGGGCGGGCAGCCGGGCGGGCGGCACGGCACCGGCATCGGCCTCACCATCGCACGGTCGCTGGCGATGAGTTTCGAGGCGTCGGTGAGGCTGCGGAACGCCGACGACGGCGGCTTGATCGCCACCATCGACATGAAGGGGTAAGGCCGGGACGGCTGAGCGTCCCGGCCCCTGCCCCGGTTTATTTCATCGTCGGGATGATGAAGCTCTGGTCGATCACCGACCCGCCGCTCGGCCAGCGCTGGGTCACCTTCTTGGTGCGGGTGTAGAAGCGCACGCCGTCCATGCCATATTGGTCCATGTCGCCGAAGCCCGAGCGTTTCCAGCCGCCGAAGCTGTGATAGGCGACCGGCACCGGGATCGGCACGTTGATGCCGACCATGCCGACTTCGACTTCGCTGGCGAAGCGGCGGGCGGCGTCGCCGTTGCGGGTGAAGAGCGCGACGCCATTGCCATATTGGTGGCGGGTGGCGAGGCCGACCGCTTCCTCGAACGTGTCGGTGCGGACCATCTGGAGCACCGGGCCGAAGATTTCGTCCTGATAGCTCTGCATGGCGGGCGTCACCCGGTCGAGGAAGGTGGGGGCGAGGAAATAGCCTTCCTCATAGCCCTGGAGCGAGAAGCCCCGGCCGTCGACCACCAGTTCCGATCCCTCGTCCACCGCCATCTGGATGTAGTTTTCGATCCGCGCCTTGTGCTGGGCGCTGACGACCGGGCCATAATGGGCCTCGGCGTCGGTCGAGATGCCCACTTTAAGCGTTTCGATGCCATCGACGATCTTGGCGCGCAGCGCTTCGGCTGTCTTCTCGCCGACCGGGACCACGACGGGGAGCGCCATGCAGCGTTCGCCCGCCGAGCCATAGGCCGCGCCGAGCAGGTCGGCGACGGTCTGGTCGAGATCGGCGTCGGGCAGGACGATGCCGTGATTCTTGGCCCCGCCCATGCACTGGGCGCGCTTGCCGGCGGCGGCGGCGCGCTGATAGACATAGTTGGCGATGTCGGACGAGCCGACGAAGCTGACCGCCTTGATATCCGGGTGGTCGCAGATCGCGTCCACGATCAGCTTGTCGCCATGGACGACGTTGAGGATGCCCTTGGGCAGGCCCGCCTCGATCATCAGTTCGGCGAGGCGGACGGGTACCGAGGGATCGCGCTCCGAGGGCTTGAGGATGAAGGCGTTGCCGCAGGCGATCGCGACCGAGGACATCCAGAGCGGGATCATCGCCGGGAAGTTGAACGGGGTGATGCCCGCAGCGATGCCGAGCGGCTGGCGCATCGAGTAGACGTCGATGCCGGGGCCGGCGCCCTGGGTATATTCGCCCTTGAGGAGATGGGGGATGCCGCAGGCGAACTCGACGACTTCGAGGCCGCGCTGGATGTCGCCCTTCGCGTCCGACACGACCTTGCCATGTTCGGAGGCGAGCAGTTCGGCCAGCTCGTTCATATGATCTTCGATCAGCGCCTTATAGGCGAACATGACGCGGGCGCGGCGCTGCGGGTTGGTGGCGGCCCATTCGGGCTGCGCCGCCTTGGCGCTGGCAATGGCGCGCTCCAGCATGGCGATGTCGGCGAGTTCGACCTGCGCCTGCACCTGGCCGATGGAGGGGGCGAAGACGTCGCCCAGGCGGTCGGGCTGCGAGACGGCTTCCCCGTCGATGAAGTGGCTTATCAAACGCATGGCGGCTCTCCTGTGGCGTGATGCTTGTGCTGAGTGGCGGTTTAGTCCATGCAAATTGCCACAGGAACATAGGAAATTGCCGATAGGGCTGTGCATATATGTCGGCGCTGAACTGGGATGATGTCCGCCTTTTTCTTGCCGTAGCGCGGACGGCGCGGCTGGCCGGTGCGGGGCGGCGGCTGGGCCTCGACCATAGCACCGTGGCGCGGCGGCTCAGCAATCTGGAGGCGGCGGTGGGAAGCCGGCTGTTCGACCGGGGGCCGCGCGGGGTGCAGCTGACCGAGGCGGGGCAGAAGCTGCTCGACCATGCCGAGCGGATCGAGGGCGAGATGGCCGCCGCGACCGAGACGCTGGGCGGCGGCGACGCGCGGGTGACGGGGGCGGTGCGGCTGGCGACGCCCGAGGCGTTCGGCACCTATCTGGTCGCGCCGCAGATTCACCGGCTGCACCGGGCGCACCCGGAGCTGCGGCTGGAACTCGCGCCCGAATCGCGGATGGTGAGCCTGGCGAACCGGGACGCGGACGTGGCGGTGCTGCTGAACCGGCCGGCCAGTGGCCCGGTGGTGGCGCGGCACCTGATCGACTATCGGCTGGGGCTCTATGCCTCTCGCGCCTATCTGGACGCGCAGGGTCCGGTGACGGCCGATCGTCTGTCCGACCATCCTTTCGCCTGGTATATCGACGCGCGGATCGACATTCCCGAATTGCGTTTCCTGTCGGAAGTGTCCGCCGATGCGACGCCGGTATTCCGGTCCACCTCGATCGCGGCGCAACATGCGGCGGTGGCGGGGGGTTTCGGGCTGGGAGTGCTGCACCTGTTCGCAGCGGAGGGCGATCCGGCGCTGGTGCGGCTGCTGCCCGAGGTCGAGATACAGCGCAGCTACTGGCTGGCAGTCCATGCCGATATGCAGCGGCTGCCGAGGGTTAGGGCGGTCATGGATTTCATCGATGCGGTGGTCGCGGATCGGCGTTCAGACTTCTAAAGCGAACAGCGAGTGGGACAGCCGAATCGCGGTTTGCGAGGTCAAAGATTTAACATAATTTAGATTATCGCACTTTTGTAGGAGCCGCCGGGAGGGCCGCGGAAATGCCCCAGCCGGCGACCGCCGTGCCGCCCAGCCAGAGGAGGAAGGCGGCGGCGTCGCCATAGAGGAGGAAGGCAAGGCCGGGGAGCAGGGCGGCGACCGCGAGCAGCCGGCGCAGGGAGGCCCCATGCCCCTCCCCTTGCCCAGCAGCGCGGCGGCGCTTGGGGTCGCCGAGGCCGAGAAGCAGGATAAGGCCAGCGGAGGCGAGGATGGCGACGAGCGTGAGCATCATTCGGCCGGTTGCAGCGCGAGCGACGGACGGGGGGTGCGTGCCGTGCCGCGCAGCTGCCAGAGCATCCAGCCGCCCGCGAGCAGGAAGGCGACATCGAGGGTGACGATGATCGACTGGCCGGCGGCGAACGCGGTGCTCCAGCCCGGCCCGCCGGTGAGGAGGCGCATAGGCGGCAGCAGCAGGAGCAGCGCGCCGGTCGCGCCGCGCAACCATGTGCCGAGACGCGCGGCGTCCGGGGCGATGGCCCCTGCCCCGACGGCAAGCGCCGCGCCGACGAGGAAGCCCGCCGGAGTCCACCAGGTCGCGCTGCCCAAGGGCATGGCGAGAAGGAAGGCGGCGGCGGCGGCGGCGAGCGCGAAGGGGAGGCCGAGGCCCACGACCATGTTGGTCCGCTCCAACCAGGCGAAGGAGCGCACGCCCCCTTCCCGCCGGACGAGCCAGAGGCGGATGCCGGTATAGGTGACGTAGCACATGGCGAAACCCAGTCCGAACCAGATCGCCTTCGACAGCAATCCCGCGAAATTGCCGAAATGGAGCGGCGACATGATCGCGGCAAGGGTGCCGCCGGCGGACGGCTTCGGCCCGATCAGCGGCTTTTCCTGAAGGAAGGCGGCGGTCGCGCCATCGTAAAGCAGCGACATGGGGGCGATGGCGGCGGTCTTTGGCGGGTGGTAGGTGGTGACCTTCGCGTCGGCGCGGCCGACATTCTCGATCGTGACGAAGGTCGGGATCGCGCCGGCGCGGGCGATGGCGTCGGCGTTGATCCGGTCCATATTGCCGATCGTAGCGGGCCGGGGATCGGGCCGGCCGGGATTGCCATAGACCGCCTCGGTCAGCGCCTGCACATTGCCGCCGAACGCGGCCATCGCGACGACCGGCATCCCAACCGTGCCGAAGAAGGAAAAGAAACTGCCGGTGAAGGCAAGGACGAAGGCGAAGGGCAGGCTCCATGTGCCGGCGACGCTGTGGGCGTCCCGGTTCGCCAGCACGGCGCTGCCCGATCGGCGCAGGGTGAAGATGTCCTTGAACAGGTGGCGGTGGATCAGCAGACCCGAGATTGCCGCGACCAGCATCGAGAGGCCGAGAATGCCGGTCAGCAGCAGGCCCCAGGGATTGGGGACATGGAGCCGGACATGGGTGTCGACCAGAAAGGCGCTCAAGGCATTGTCGTTGCGCGCGCCATAGACATCCTCATTGGTGCCGGCCTGGCGGTGGATGACGCGGCCGTCCTGCCCCACGACATAGAACAGCCCGCGACTGATGAGTTCGCCGCCATCCATTTCATGCCGGTGGAAGAACAGGCCAAGATCATGGTCGCCGGTCTCGAACAGGTCGACGGCTTCGCGATATTGGGCGGGTGTCTCGTCGCCCAGCCGGCGCAGCGTGTCGGCCATGGGACGCTCGAAGGCGGATTGCGTGGCGACATGGCCGGCGGACCATGCGCCGATCTCCTCGGCGAAGACAGCGGCGGTGCCGGTCAGCACGACGGCATAGAGAAGCAGGCCGAGCAGGATGCCCGACCAGCCATGGACGGCGACCATCGCCTTGGTCTCAGCCTTGGGCAGGTGGATCATCGATGGGCCTCCGTGGACGCTGCGCTTTTATCGAGAAATTTGTGGGCGATAAGGGCAGAATGGACCAGCAGCAGCCCCAAGGCAATGATCGCCACCCGCGCGAGGCTGCGGTCGAGGCAGGCGTGGAAGAAGAGGCCGGCCCAGAGGAGCGGCGCGAGGATGAGCGGCAGCACGAGATTGTCGATGCCCGCCGCGCCGCCGGGCAGCCACAGCGCCATGCCCGCCATCACGACGAGCGCGATCAGCACCGCGCCCGGCCCGGCGAAGGCGATGCGTATCCAGCGGCGCGAATTGGCGGTCATCCTCTCCCCTCCCCCGGTCAATATTTCAGGCTGATCGTGCCGAGGATGGTGCGCGGCGCGCCATAATAGCCCTGGTCATAATTGAGCGCGGTCAGATATTTGGCGTTGGTCACATTCTTGAGGTTGGCGCTGATCTGGAGATTGTCGGTCAGCTTGTAGCTGGCGAGCAGGTCGAGCAGGGCATAGCGCGGCTGGGTGATGCGGATCGGCGCGCCGGTGGTGACAGAGACGGTGCCGGGTTCGAGATAGATTTTGCTTTGATATTGCACCGCCGCGCCGACCTTGAGCGCCGGGAGCGCGGGCGGCGAATAAGTGAGGGTGAGGCGGCCGAGCTGGCGGGGGACGAAGGTGCGGACCGGCTCGTCATTCTCTCCGCGCACGCGCATGATGGTGTAGCCGCCGGTCGCCTGAAGCCCCGGCGCGAGCAGGCCGGCGAATTCGAATTCTATGCCCTGCGACTTGGCGTCGACGCCGCGATAGATGGTCTGGCCGATCGTGGCGTCGAAGCCGGCGGCTTCGGCGGTGTTCTTCTGGCGCGCCTGGAAGATGGCGAGGCTGGCGTTGAGGCGGCCGCCCATCCATTCGCCCTTGAAGCCCGCCTCGATATTGTCGCCCTTGATCGGGTCGATCAGTTCGCGGTTGGCGGTCGTCTGGGTCTGGGGATTGAAGATGGTGGCGAAGCTCGCATAGGCGCTGATGCTGTCGGTGAGGTCGAGCGTCGCGCCGACGAAGGGCAGGAAGCGCGTCCAGTCATAGGCCATGTTGGCGCCATAGGAGAAACCCTCGCTGGTGGCGTGGGTGAGGTTACCGCCGAGCATCAGCTTGAAGCGATCGGCAAGGCTCAGGCGGATGAGGCCGTAGCCGGTTTCGCGCTTGGTGGTGCGGTCGCCGCTTTCCGCGACGCTGGTGTTGAAGACGGTCGGGAAGTTCGGTTCCGGCGTGGTGCCGCTCAGCACGTCGTCGATCGAGAGTTCGAGGCCGATCGCGCCATAATCATAGCCCGATGTCTGCACATAGCGCTGGGCGCTGCGGTTGACGCCGACCATCACATCATGGTCGCGGCCGAACAGCGCGACCTTGCCCGCGACATAGGCGTCGATGGTGAGGTTGCGGGTTTCCGCCCGGAAGGCGCCCGGATAGCTGCGGATATTGCCGCCGGTGGCGCTCAGGGCCGGGTCGATGCCGTCGGCAAAGGCGGCGCTGGGGTTGCCATAGACGTAGAAGAGGCGATCGTCCTCGCTGACGGAGCGGCGGACGACGGTGAGCTTGGCATGCCAGTCGTCGTTGAAATGATGGACGATATCGCCGAAAATCTGGCGGTCGATCACGTTCCAGCCGGCCCAATCGGGACCGCTGTTGGCCGAGCGCGGCAGGTCGATGCGGGTGCCGTCGGTATAATAGAGCGGGAGCGCGCCCCAGGTCGCGCCGCGGCTCTGATGATCCTGATGGCCGTAGCCGAGTGTGACGGTGGTCTGCGGGCCGAGATCGGCCTCTACGATGCCGTAGCCGGTCCAGCGGCGCAGGCCGTAGCGATCGAGATAGCTGTCCTCGTCGAGATAGGCGCCGACCGCGCGGGCGCGGATGCTGCCGTCCGAGGTCAAGGGCACGCTGACGTCGGCGTCGAGGCGCAGATGGTCGTAGGAGCCATATTGCGCGCTGCCGCTCGCCTGGAAGGTTTTTGTCGGGCGCTTGCGGATGAAGTTGACGACGGCGGACGGGTTGCCGGTGGAGGAGAGCAGCCCCGGCGCGCCGCGCACCACGTCGATATGGTCGTAGATGGCGGTGTCGATGGAGCCCGTTTGTACTTCAAACGCGAAGGGCAGGCCGATGCCGTCGATCTGGAAGGTCTGGATGTCGAAGCCGCGCGCCGAATAATAGATGCGGTCGGTTTCCTGCGCCTGCACCTGAACGCCCGGCACGGTCTTGAGCAGGTCGTTGATGTCGTTGAGCTGGAAATCCTGGATCTGGGCGCGGGTGACGACGCTGACCGACTGGGGCGTTTCGCGCTGCGACAGCGGGAAGCGCATCGTCGTCGTCTGTTTCTTGACCGCATAATCATCCTGCCCCTCGGTCCGCTCGCCGGTGACGATGATCTCGGTATCGGCAGGCGCGGCAGGGGCTTCGGCGGCGGGGACAGCGGCGGCAGTGGCGGCGACGATGGTCAGCAAGGCAGGCATGAGAGAGCGGGTTCCCCTGTTCGGTTTCCCGCTCCCTAGTCAGACAAATGCGATTCTGCAAGTCATTTGCAATAGCAAGGAAGCCTTCTCACCAACCGAGCTGCCGCGCCGCGGACGGGTGCGGCGGCGGGAGCAGCAGGTCGCCCTGAAGCAGGGGGAAAGCGGCGGTCGGGCCGCCGAGCAGATCGTCGAAATGGGCGATGGTGCGGGCAAGCCCTTCACGCAAAGGGATTTTCGGGCTCCAGCCAAGGTCCGCCTGCGCGCGGGCGATGTCCGGGCGGCGCTGGCGCGGGTCGTCGGCGGGGAGGGGTTTACAGATGAGGGGGGAGCGGGAGCCGGTGAGGTCCAGCACGGTTTCAGCGAGTTCGCGGATGGTGAATTCCCCCGGATTGCCGATGTTGATCGGGCCGGTGATGGCGTCGGGGCTGTCCATCAGGCGGATGAGGCCGTCGACCAGATCGTCGACATAGCAGAAGGAGCGGGTCTGCGCGCCGTCGCCGTAGAGGGTGATGGGCTGGCCGGTCAGCGCCTGGCAGATGAAGTTGGAGACGACGCGGCCGTCCGCCGGGTCCATGCGCGGGCCGTAGCTATTGAAGATGCGCGCGACCTTGATCTTCACCTGCCCCTGGCGGTGATAGTCGAAGAACAGGGTTTCGGCGCAGCGTTTGCCCTCGTCATAGCAGGCGCGCGGGCCGATGGGATTGACATGGCCCCAATACTCCTCCGGCTGGGGGTGGACGGAAGGGTCGCCATAGACTTCGCTGGTCGACGCCTGGAGGATCTTCGCGCCGGTGCGCTTGGCGAGGCCCAGCATGTTGATCGCGCCATGGACGCTGGTCTTGGTCGTCTGCACCGGGTTGATGCGATATTGCAGCGGGGATGCCGGGCAGGCGAGATTGTAGATTTCGTCCACCTCGACATAGAGCGGCACCGTCACGTCATGGCGCATGAACTCGAAATTGCGCCGGTCGAGCAATTGGGTGAGGTTGCTGCGCGATCCGGTGAAGAGATTGTCGACGCACAGCACGTCATGCCCGGCGGCGACCAGCCGGTCGCACAGATGCGAGCCGAGGAACCCCGCCCCGCCGGTCACGAGTATCTTCTTGACGCCCTTGTTCATGGCCTTGCCTCCTGTCGGTGGAAAATGGTGGCCGCCATCACGCCGAGATAGCGGCGGGAAAAGCGCGCCATGGCGCGATGGTCGGGGTTGCGGCGGAGCGCGCCGAGCAGGCTGAAGGCGGCCCAGCGCGCGGCATAGCCGGTAAAGAGGATCGCATCATAGGCGGCGCGAGCGAACGGCCCCCTGCCCTGGCGGAAGAAGAAGCGCGGGCCTTTATAGACGCTGGCGAGCACGTCCATCGAGGACACGCGGGCGAAGCTCTGGCCGTGATGGTGGGTGATGCTCTGCCGCGCGGAATAGCGGACGCGCCAGCCGGCTTTCGCGACGCGGTGGCACAGTTCCATATCCTCTCCGAACATGAAGAAGGCGGGATGGAAGACGGTGGGGCCGACAGCCGCGCGGCGGAAGGTGAGCGATGCGCCCGAGACCCAGTCGATGGGGCGGACGCCGGGCGGGTCGTCGTCCAGATAGACGGCGGGGGGTCGCCAGCGGCGGGGCAGCAGGCGGCCGATGAAGAGATAGTTGCAGGCGAGGTTGGCGAGGGTGGGGAAAGCGCCGCCCGACGCGCGCTGGAAGCTGCCGTCGCTGTTGCGGAGGCGCGAGCCGAGGATGCCGATCATGGGGTCTTCCTCGATCGTAGCGAGCATCGAAGCGACGGCGTCGGGATCAACGACCGTGTCCGGGTTGAGCAGCATGACGATTGGGGCGTCGGTCGCCTCGTAGCCAAGCTGGCAGCCGCGCGCAAAGCCGAGGTTCGCGCCGCTTTCGATGAGGCGGACCCAGGGGAAGTCCTGGGCAACCATGGCGGCGCTGCCGTCATGCGAGGCGTTGTCGATGACGATGGTGTCGACCGCTGCGTCGGGCAGGCCGTTGCTGGCGGCGACGGCGGCGAGGCAATCGCGCAGCAGGTCGCGGACATTCCAGTTGACGATGACGATGGCGAGGCGGGCGGTCATGGCATCATGCTCCGGTAGAGGGCGGCCCAGGCGGGGCGCAGGGCGGGCCAGGCGTAGGTGGTGCGGGCATAGCCCTGCATGAGCCGGGCGCTGCGTTCAGTGGGGTCGAGCCGCAGGCGGGTGAGGGCGGCGGCGAGCGCGCCGGGCGCCATCATGTCGATCCAGCAGGCGGGATTGGGCAGCAGCCAGCGGAAATGCGGGGCGTCGTGCGTGAGGATGGGGAGGCCGGCGGCGGCGGCTTCCACGATCGCGATGCCGAATGCCTCGAAGGTGGCGGCGTGCGGCATGACGTCGGCAAGGGCGAAGAGATCGGCTACTTCGCTGCTCGGCACATGGGTGACGCGGACATTGTCTCCCAGCCGCGCGCGGGCGTAGGCGGGCAGGTCCGGGTCGCCATGGTCGAGGCTGCCGTCCAGCCAGAGCAGCGGCTCGCCCGGCATGGCGGCGACTTCGTCGATGAGATGATGGGTGCGCTTGTGCGCGCGGTTGAGCGCGGCGACGCAGAGGATGACGAAGCGGTCGGGGGCGATGCCGTGGCGGGCGCGCAGGGTGGCGCGGTCGGCGCTGGGGACGAAGCGATCAGGGCGGTAGCCGCAGGGGATGAGGGCCATCGCGCGAGGGTCATGGCCGTGCGCCACCGCGTCGTTCAGCGTCGCCGCCGACATCTGGTGCAGCCGGTCGCAGGGGGGATAGTCGCCGGGCGGCATCGCCGTCCCCTCGGTATAGAGGAGGCGGAAGCGCAACCGCAGCAGGCGGCGCAGGTGGAAGAGCAGGCGCGCGAGCGGGGGGTCTATGACATGGACGATGTCGTATCGGCCGGCGATCAGATGCGGCAGCAGCGCGAGCGCGAAGGTCAGGCATTCGGCGTGCATCGGGGTGCGGCCGATCAGGCGGTGGAGCGGCAGGTAGCGGATCGCCCGGCCGCCGCGCGCGAGGAAGGGGAGGATGATCTCGTCGGGCGCTTTTGGTCCGCCGCCCTTGAACAGGGTCATGGCGAAGTCGTCGCGCATCTCGTCGAACAGGTCGCGGAACAGCCGCTCGAAGCCGCGCTGGACGAGGCCGACGCCAGGGCAGGCGATCGCAATGCGGGGGACGGTCATGCGGGGCGCTCCTGTAGGCGCAGGGCAGCGAGGCGGCGGTGGCCGAGGGCGAACGTAACTGCGACGGTCAGCAGGCCGGCGAGTGCGCCGCCGGTGAGCGTGCCGCCGAGCGGGGTCGCGCCGATCAGCAGCGCGATTAGGATGGCGGCTGCGGCAACGCCCGCGACCGGCCGCCAGTCGAGGCGGACGCCGGTGCTGGACTGCGCCAGGGCCGACACCGCAACGGTGCCGAGGGTGAGTTCGATCGCGAGGTAGCCGATCGCCGCGCCCAGTCCGCCGAAGCGGGGGACGAGCAGGAGCAGCGCGGAGAGCTGTGCGCCGAGCGCCGCGAGGGTCAGGCGCATCGCCCTGCCCTGCCGCCCGGCGATGAGGATCAGCGGCGACATGGCGGTGGTGACGGCGCGGGCGAGCAGCACCCAGGCCATGAGCCGGAGCAGCGGCGCGGCGGCGGCGAAATCGGGGCCGAGCAGGCGCATGATCGCGTCGGCCGCGACATGCAGCCCGGCGAAGAGCGGGGCGGCGAGCGCCATGGCGAGGAACAGCGCGTCCTGCTGCGTAGCGGCGAAGGCGGCGGGATCGCGCCGCCACTGGCCCGAGAGGATAGGGAAGAAGGCGCCGTTCAGCGCCTGGATCGCGACCAGCGCCGGGCTGGTGAAACGGGTGGCGGCGGCGAAGAGGGCGACCGCGCGCCAGTCGGTCAGGCGAGCGAGCAGCAGCGGCGCAAGCGCGTCGTAGAGGAGGACGAGCAGGCCGGCGACTCCCAGGGGTGCGGCGCGGCGGGCGAGGCTGAAGGCCGTGATGCGGCGCGAGGCTGGTGGGCCGAGGGGACCGGCCCAGCGGATCGTCAGCGCGGCTTGCAGCAGGCGGCCGGCGGCGAGGCTGGCGATCAACAGGGGGAGCGGGGCGCGGGCGAGGCTGGCGAGGAGGAGCAGCGGGAGCATCAGCGCGACGCCGGCAAGCTCCGCGCCGATGTCGCGGTCCATCCGCAGCGCGAAGCGGAGCGTCACGCGCGCCGGCTGGAGCGCGGCGATGGCGAGGATGGCGACGCTGCCCGCGCAGGCGGCGAGCGCTATGGCCCCCTGCCCGCTCGCGATCAGCAGCAGCGGCAGGGCCAGCGCGGCGGCGGCGCCCTGCCAGCGTTTGGCGCGGGCGAGCGCGGCGAGGGTCGCGGCGCGGCGGTGGGGGCGGCGGGCTATGTCGCGGACGGCGATGTCGGTCTGGCCGAAATCGACCAGCCATTCGGCAAGGCCCATGAGGCTGAGAAGGAAGGCATAGGCGCCGAAACTCTCCGCCCCGGCGAGGCGGGCGACGGCGAGCGCGGCGAGCATCCGCGCGGCGGACAGGAGGATGCGGCCGGCGATGAGGCTGACGCCGTTGCGGAGCAGCTGGTTCATACAGCCTGTCTCCGCCGGCAGCGATCGACGGCGACGATGATCGCGGCCAGGATCCAGAAGGTGCGGCCGGCGGGCATCTGGCGCAGGAAGAAGCTGCCCAAGCCGTCCACCATATTGGCGCAGAGGCCGGCGAGCGCGCCGGCGTTGAGCGCGTGGAGCATCGGATCAATGCCGGCGCGGGCGTTACGCCAGCCGGTGCGGAGCAGAAGCGCCAGCATGAGGAGGAAGAGGGCGACGCCGAGCGTGCCCTGCTCCGCCCAGATCAGCAGATAGATGTCGTGGACGACGGGCCAGTTCGCGCCGAAGCTGCGCGTCAGCCCCTCCGCCCCGCCATGCTGGGTGCGGCCGGGGAGGTGGAAGACGAAGCTGTTGAGGCCGACGCCGGTGAGCGGATGATCGCGCACCATGTCCCAGGCCACGCCCATCCATTCCCAGCGGAAGTCGACCGCGCCGGGATCGCTGCGGGTGAAGCGGCGGACGATGGCGGGGGCGGCGGCGAGCGCGGCGAGGACGCCGATCGTGCCGGCGAGCGCTGTGACGGCAAGCGCGCGGCGGCGGGTGCGGCGATCGCGCAGCATTAGCGCGATGACGATCGGAACAGCGAGCGCGAAGGCCAGCCAGCCCGAGCGTGACAGGGTGAGGAGCAGCGCCAGCAGGGCGAGGCCAAGCACAATGCCAATTGCCGCCTTCGCCGGGAGCGTCAGCCGGGTCATCAGCATCGCGAGCAGCAGCGGGCCCAGCATCGCGAGGAAGCCGGCGAGGATATTGGGGTGCCCCAGCAGGCCGCCGATACGGAAGGTCGCGCCGCCATCCATATAGGTGGCGCGGTTGGCGTAATCGAGCGTGGTCATCGTCGCTTCGCCGAGCATCTGGAGGCCGATATCGCCCTTCTTCGCATATTGGGCGATGCCGACCGCCGCCTGGAGCAGCAGGCCGCAGCAGAGCGAGGCGAACAGATGGAGGAAGCGGGGGACGCGCACCAGTTCGGCGGCGAGGATGAGGAAGAGGAAGAGCGATTTGGTCATCTGCGCCGCTTCGAGCAGGGCAAGCTGGCGATAGGGGCCTGTAAGCGCGCCCAGCAGACCGAGCAGGATCGTGCCTGCCCAGCAGAGCGCGGGGGGAGGGAGCCTCAAGCGGATGCCGTCGCGGAGCTGGAACAAAGCGAGCGCGACGAGGAAGATGTCCACCGCCTCGATCGCATAGGCCCCTGCGCCGCCCATGTGCGGCACGGGCAAGAAGCGCTTGGCGAGCGCCAGCGGCGCGGTGAGGCCGATACCCCAGAGGCAGGCGAGGCGCGGGTTGCCACTGGCCCAGAGCGCACCGCCGAGCAGCGCTGTCCCCGCGAGCGCAAGCGGCGCGCGGGCGGCGGTTCCGCCGGCGACGATCAGGGCGGCGGGCAGCGCGGCGGCGAGCGCGAGCGGCAGGATCATGCGGGAGGGCAGCGCGTCAGACGCCATGGCGCGGGTCGCTGGCAGCCAGGATGACTCCGGCAGGCGCGATGCCGTTTGACGCATAGAGGGCGCTGGCTGCGTGGAGTCGGGCCATGGGGGTGCGGCCTTCTTCCGCCACCAGAACCACGCAGTCGGCGCGCGTCGCGAGCGCGAGGTTGCGCGTGTCGGCGGCGATCGAACGCTGCTGGATCAGCAGATGGTCGAAATGGCGGGCGAGGAAGGGCAGCATCGCCGCGAGCCGATCCGGCGCGCCGCTGGCGGGATGGCGCCCGGCGGGCAGGAGATAGAGGTCGGGACGGGCCAGCATCCGCATCCGCTCGACCGCGAGCCATGGATCGTCGCCCGCAATGTCGGACAGGCCCGCCGCGCCAGCCGCGCCGAGCGAGGCGCTGATCCCGTCCTCCGCCAGCGTCGCGTCGATCAGGAGCAGCCGGCCGCGCAGCTCGTCCTGGAGCATGGCCGCGAGCAGCAGCAGCGTGTCGTTGGCGACCGAGAGCAAACTTTCGGCGCTGAGGAGGAGGATGCGCGGGCTGCCCTGTGCGGCGAGGCGGCGAACGAGGTGACGATAATCGCGTGAGGCGGGCGCGCCGGCGGGCGGGGCGAGGCGGGCGGCAGGCGCCGTGACCGGTACGGCCGGGCGCCAGACCACGGCATAGCCGCGCGGCACCGCTCGCCAGCGCGCGCCCGGCCGTTGCACGAGGTCGGTCGCGCAGTCGCGGCAGCGCGCAAAGCCGATGCCGCCATTCCAGGCGACGGCCTGATCCGCGCGATGAAAGCCCAATGTGCACAACATGGCTGACGCTTGCCTCTTTTGCCGGCCGATCCTGACGCGGAACTGCGCCATGAAGAATCGTTGATGAGCCGCAGCGTCCTATTATTCCTTCAGTGAAATATTGGATCAACTTGCCAAAATCATCTGGATCAAAATGAAACATCCAATTTTATCATGGTTAATCCACCTAGAACCGCATCGCGTTTTCATTTTTCATCTTCTGGTGATTCGCAGATATACATGAATATTTACTGTAAAACACATGATCTACTCTTATAATATTTCGCATTTTTAGTATTTCCTCCTCTTGGCGCGAGCGGAACATGCATCAACCGAGTTGGGACGCGGATTTCAGGGCGGGCGGGCCGATCGGCCAGTGGGGCAAGGCGCTGGGGCGTTTCTGCCGGCTGGTCGATAGCCTGCTGATCCTTGGCTGCCTGATGCTGGCGGCGCGGGGCGGATGGTCGCCGGGGCGGCCGGTCGCGGTCGATGCGCTGCTGTGCCTGGCGCTGCTGGAGCTGACCGCGCCGGCCTTTCACCTGAGCCGGTCGTGGCGGATGGTGCGGCTGCGGCACGAGCTGGCCGATCTCGCCGCGCACTGGACGCTGAGTTTCGCCTTGCTGATGGCGCTGACCGCGCTGATGGGCGACGCGCCGCCGGCGGGCGTGGCGATCGGATGGTATGCGAGCGCGCTCGCGGCGATCCTGGGGGCGCGCGTCGCGGTGCGGATGGCGCTGCGCTGCTGGCGCGCGCTGGGACACGACCAGCGCAACGCCGCCTTCATCGGCGCGACCGAGACGGCGGAACGGCTCTGCGCCACTTTCGCGCGGCAACGCTGGATGGGCATAAGAGCGCTCGGCATATATGACGACCGCCAGCCGGTGAGCGGGCGCACGGCGGCGCTCAAGGAAGGGCCGTTCGGCGGGCCGGTCGACCGGCTCTACGATCTCGCGCGGCGCGGCGCGGTGAGCCGCATCTATGTGACGCTGCCGATGGCGGCGGAGCAGCGGATCAAGGGGATCATCGAGCGGTTCGGCGATACCACCGCCTCGCTTTATTATTGCCCGCCCTTGTTCCGCTTCGACCTGATCGGCGCGCGTTGGGACGATGTGCAGGGGCAGCCGGTCATCAGCATCGTCGAATCGCCCTTCGCCGGCTGGTCGCGGCTGGTGAAGCGGGCCGAGGATGTGGCGGTGACATTGGTCGCGCTGCCGCTGATTCTGCCGCTGGGGCTGCTGATCGCGCTCGCCATCCGGCTCGACACGCCGGGGCCGGTCTTCTACCGGCAGCGTCGCTATGGCCTGGACGGGCGGGCCTTCACCATCTGGAAGTTCCGGTCGATGCGGGTGGAGGGCGATGCCGGCTTCGCGCAGGCGCGGCGGGGCGACGCGCGGGTGACGCGGGTCGGCGCGCTGCTGCGGCGGACGTCGCTGGACGAGCTGCCGCAGTTCATCAATGTAGCGCTGGGCAGCATGTCGGTGGTGGGGCCGCGCCCGCATCCGCTCGCGCTGGACGACGCCTTCCGCCCGATGATCCGCCGCTATGCGGTGCGGCACAAGATCAAGCCGGGGATCACGGGCCTGGCGCAGGTCAGCGGCTGGCGCGGCGAGACCGAGACGCTGGACAAGATGCAGCAGCGGGTCGCGCACGATATCGACTATCTGCGCCGCTGGTCGCTGTGGCTGGACCTGACGATCCTCGCCCGGACGCTGCTGGTGCCGTTCGTGCAGCGGAACGCCTACTGATGCGCGCGGCCCTGACCCTGGTCGCGCTGGTCGCCGGATGCGCGCAGCCCGATCCCGCGCCGGTGCTGCCGCGCGCCATGGCGGCGGCCAGCGTGAGTGCGGACGCGCCAGTGATCGCGGCGGGCGCGATGCGGCGACAGGCGCTGTGGAACGACCCGAGCGTGCTGCGCGAGAATGGCCGATACGTCCTTTATATGACGAGCAGCACCGACGCGCCGTTCGAGCCGCCGGTCCTGCCCTTTCGCGCGGTGTCGGCGGATGGGGTGCGCTGGTCGCTCTCGCCGGAGGGGCCGCTGCTGTCGCCAGCGGGCGGCCCCTATGTCAGCATCGAGACGCCGAGCGTGGTGCGCTTCGCCGGGCGACATTGGATGGCGTTTACCGGCATCTATCCCAAAGGCGGAGCGAGTCCGATGGCGATCGGGCTGGCGGTGTCGGACGATGGGGTCGCGTGGCGCGTGGCGCGCTGGACGCTGCTGACGGCGAGCGGGCGCGCGGAAGCCTGGGACGGCTATCTGGTCGGCGAGCCGGGCGCGGTGGTGCTGGGCGGGCGGATGCGCATCTATTTCTCGGCGGTCGGCGCGCGGGACGGCGGCGGGCCGCCGGTGCAGTCGATCGGCATGGTCGAATCCGGCGATGGCGTGCATTTCAGCGCGCCGCGCCAGGTGCTGGTCCAGGGGCCGCTCTATCCGGCGGCGAAGGGCTATGCCGGCTATGCGTCGCCCGCCGCGCTGGCGCGCGAAGACGGCGGCGTCGACCTCTTCTATTCGGTCGCGCATGTCCGCAGGCACGCTGACCCCGAATGGCAGCAGGTGGCGATCCACCATGCGCGGTCGGCCGACGGGATTCGCTTCATCGAGGACGCAGCGCCGCTGCTGACGCGGGACAGCACGCGCTGGACCGATGGCGAAATCCTCGCGCCCGCGCCGCTGATCGACAGCGGCGCGCTCAAGCTCTGGTTCGGCGGGCATGTCGCGCGGGACCGGCTGGCGCCGCTGATCCTGCAGGGCGTCAGCGGGCCGGAATTCGGCATCGGCCTCGCCACCTTTCCTCTCCCTCCATCACCACAAGGAGCCAAGCCATGAAGGTCGTCATCCTCTGCGGGGGCCAGGGCATTCGCGCCTTCCCCTTCACCACCTATCTGCCAAAGCCCATGCTGCCGCTGGGCGGCACGCCGGTGCTGGTCCATGTCATCAAGAATTTCATCCGCCAGGGTTTCCGCGAATTCGTGCTGGCGGCGGGATATCGGCAGGACGTGCTGCACGATTATTTCGAGGGCAAGGATATCGGCGCGCATGTCGAGATCGTCGACACGGGCGAGGATGCCGACACCGGACGGCGCATCTTCAATTGCCGCCACCTGATCGACGGGCCGTTCATCGCCACCTATGGCGATGGCTTGTCGGACGTGCCGATGCACGATGTGGTCGCGTTCCACCGCGCGCATGGCGCGCGGCTGACGATCACGTCGGTGCCGATGTATTCGCAATATGGCGTGCTGACCGTCCGGCAGGATGGCGGGATCGCGCGCTTCATGGAAAAGCCGCTGATCGCCGACTACTGGATCAACGCCGGTTTCATGGTGATGGACCCGCGCCTGTTCGAGACGTGGGACGGCGAGAATCTGGAGCGCGACATCATCCCGCCGCTGATCGCGCGGGGCGACGCCTTCACCTACCGCCACGAAGGCTTCTTCAAGTCGTTCGACTTCTACAAGGATGTGGTCGAGATGGACGAGCTGCTGGCGCTCGGTGGCTCAGCGCCGTGGATCGTCGCGCCCGAGCCCGAGGAGCGCGCGGCATGAGCGGCTTCTGGAGGGGCAAAACCTGCCTCGTCACCGGGGCGACCGGCTTTCTTGGTGGAAGCCTGGTCGCCGAACTGCTCGACCAGGGCGCGCAGGTCGTGGCGCTGGTGCGCGACATGGTGCCGCAGTCGCGCTTCGCCGCCACCGACCTCGCCAAGCGGGCCAAGATCGTGCGCGGGGCGCTGGAGGATTATGCGGTCATCGAGCGGGCGCTCAACGAATATGCGGTCGACACCGTGTTTCACCTCGGCGCGCAGGCGATCGTCGGCGTGGCGAACCGCAATCCGCTCTCCACCTTCGAGGCGAACATCAAGGGGACATGGGTGCTGCTGGAGGCATGCCGGCGGGTGGCGACGATCGAGCGGGTCGTCGTCGCCTCCTCCGACAAGGCCTATGGCGACCATGCGGCGCTGCCCTATCATGAGGATTTTCCGTTGCAGGGGCGGCACCCCTATGACGTGTCGAAAAGCTGCGCCGACCTGATCGCGCTGAGCTACGCCAAAACCTACAGCTTGCCGGTCGCGATCACGCGGTGCGGCAATCTGTTCGGGCCGGGCGACCTCAATATCAACCGCATCGTGCCGGGCACCTGCCTCGCCGCGATCGACGGGGCGCGGCCGGTGATCCGGTCGGACGGGTCGCCGGTGCGCGACTATGTCTATGTCGAGGATATCGTCGAGGGCTATCTGCGCGTCGCCGAGCATCTGGGCGACGAAGGCGTGGTGGGCCGCGCCTTCAATTTCGGAACGGGCGAGCCGGTGAGCGTGCTGGACCTCACCCGCCGGACTCTGGCGGCGGCGGGGCGCGCCGACCTGGAGCCGGAGGTGCGCAACCACGCCCATGGCGAGATTCAGGCGCAATATCTGTCCAGCGCATTGGCGGCCGAGAAGCTGGGCTGGCGGCCGGGCGCGGGGCTGGACCAGCGGCTGTCGCAAACCTTCCTCTGGTACAGGGAGCATCGCCATTTCTTCTGAGCGCGCCTTCATCGGCATCCCGACCTACAACCGCCCCGACTATGTGCGCGAGGCGGTGGCGAGCCTGCGCGCGCAGAGTTTCGCCGATTTCCGCGCGGTGGTGAGCGACAATGCCTCGCCGGGCGATGTCGGCGAGCAGGTCCGCGCCTTTGTCGAGGGGTTGGGCGATCCGCGCTTCGCCTTCGCGCAGCAGGTGGAGAATGGCGGCGAATATGGGCAGGGGCGCTATCTGCTCGGGGAGGCGGGGGAGGCGGAATTTTTCTGCATCCTGCATGACGATGATGTCGTTGCGCCCGACTGGCTTGCGCGGGGGGTGGCGGCGCTGGAGGCCGCGCCCGACGCGGCCTTGTTCGTCGCCAATCCGTGGTTGATGGATTCAGCGGGACGGCCGTCCGCGAAGGAAACCGCCGCCTATTGCCGGGCGCATAGGCGGCGACGGCGGGGCGGGCGCTTTGCGATATTGGAGACGCATATGGCGAGCGGCTTCACGCCGATTTCGGGGACATTGTTCCGCACCCGGATGCTGCATATGTCGGGCTTCGTGGATGCGGATTGCCATGGCAATTTCCCGTTCGAACTGAATATCTTCACCCGGCTGGGCGACATGGGCGCGACCGGATGGTTCGACCCCGATCCGCTGGTGGGGTTCCGCCATCATGCGGGATCGCTGCGCAACACGCTCGGGCTGATGCGCAACCCCGATGTGGTCGGCACGATGCTGCGCATATTGGAGCGGCGGCGCTATAGCGGCGCGCCCGAGCGGCGGCGGCGGAAGATCGTCGCGCGGCTGCATCGCGCGGTGGCGGAGATGCGGCTGGAGGCAGGGGACGCGATCGGGGCCAAGGTGGCGCTGCGCCAGGCACTCGCCGTCCATCCGCTGTCGCCGCGTGCCTGGGCGATGCGGCTGCGCCTCAAAGGGGCGAGGGCATGAGGGCGCGCGCGAACCTTTTGACCGCCCTGCTGCTGATCGTGCCGATGCTGCTGGGCGGATGCGCGGGCGGGCTGCGCGAGTCCGTAGCCCTGCCCGCCGCGCCGGAGGTGATCCGGTCGACCGCGCGCTACCAGCAAGCCTACCTGCTGGGGCCGGGCGACATGATCGAGATCATGGTCGATCATATGCCCGAATTGTCGCGCAGCGCGACTGTCCGGCCCGACGGGATGGTGACCTTGCCCCGGTCTGGCGATGTGGCCATCGGCGGGCTGACTCCGGCGCAGGCCAGCGCCGCGATCCGCGCGGCGCTGCTGGCGCGGGTGCGCGATCCGCAGGTGAGCGTCGGCGTCGCCAATCCGCGCGAGGCCAAGGTCTTCGTCGCGGGCGAGGTGAGCCGGCCGGGCGCGGTCGCGCTGCGCGATGCGCCGACGGCGGCGCAGGCGATCATATTGGCGGGCGATGCGGGCAAGTCGGCCGCGCTGGCGGGCGTGGCGCTGATCCGGCTGGAGCCGGACGGGCATCTCGTCGCGCATGTGCTGCGCAACGAAGCGCGCGGCCATGCCGGGCTGCTGCTGACGCTCCAGAACGTGCCGCTGCAAGCCGGCGACATATTGGTGGTGCAGGAGAGCGGCGGGGCGCGCTTCGCCCGCTTCCTCCAGACCTGGGTCAATGCGCCGCTGGGCGGGCTGACGCAGCTGATGGCGCCCTATGTCCAGCTGCGGCTGCTTCAGGAGATCGACCGATGAGCGAGGCGGATAGCTTCGATTTTCGCCGGGCGGGACGGATCGTCGCCTATGCGGCGCGGGTGCATCGGCGGCTGGTTATAGCGGTCGCGCTGCTGACGGTGGCGCTGGTGGGGCTCTACATCCTCGTCTGGCCGCCGGTCTATTCGGCGAGCGTCACTCTCTCCGCCGTGGCCGACGACGATCGCGAGCGCGAGGCTTTCTATGGCGACTGGGCGGTATTCCGGCGCGACGCGCTGAAGGATGAGATGGTGCTGGCGACGGCCGGCCCGGTGCTTAAACAGGTGATCGCCGACGAGCGGCTGGGTTATGGCGACGTCTATCATCCGCCGCTGCGCTACGCGACCTGGCTGTGGACGCAGAGCTGGCCGGGGCAGGCGTGGCGCGCGACCAAGGCGGCGCTGTTCGGGCGCGCGAGGTCTCCTTATGCGGCGAGCGCGCAGGAGATCGAGCGGGCGCTCACGCTCGACGATTTCCGGGCGGGCGTGTTCGTGACGCAGGTGCCCGACAGCCATGTCGCGCTGCTGACGGTGCGCGGTCCTTCGCCGCGCGTTGCGCACATCGCTGACAAGGTGGCGGCGACCTATATCGCGCAGCGGCGCGAGCGCTTCGCCGCGGAAGCGCGCGAGGCGGAAGCGGCGCTGGCGGCGGAGGCGGATCGGGCGCGGCAGGGGCTGCGCGCGATCGAGGCGCGGATGGCGCGCTATTATACGCAGAATGACATGCTGCTGATGTTCGAGAAGGACAAGGTCGAGATCGGGCAGTTTCTCGGGCGGCAGGGCGAGCTGGACGCCAGGCGCATCGCCATCGCCGAGACGCAGAAATCGCTCGGCGCGGTCGCCGCGCAGCTGGGGCGCGAGGGGCAGACTTTGGTCGCGTCGCGGCTGGTGCAGGATAATCCAGTGGCGGCCGCGCTGCGGCAGGAGCGGGCGAAGCTGGTGAGCGCGCGCGACGCGATGCTGATCCGCTATCGCGCCGATTCGCCCGATGTGGCCGATATGAACGAGCGGATCGCGGCGCTGGACGGGCAGTTGGCTGCGCTGCCGGCGACGGGGGTGGCGCAGACCAGTATCGCGCGCAACGCCGGCTATGACGCGCTGCGCGCGCGCAAGGGCGAGCTGGAGGCGAAACTGGCAGGCGACCGGGCGGCGCTGGCGGCGCTGTCCGCCGAGGTGGCGGCCAAGCGCGCGGTGATCGACCGCATCCCGCAGAAGATGAAGGACAGCCATGACCTTGGCCGGGCCCACGACCTGCTGGAGAAGACCTATCTGGCGTTGCAGGACAAGCTGACGACCGCGGCAGTGACGGCGGCCACGGCGCAGGCGGTGCCGTCCGCCATCCGCATCGTCGAGGGGGCGGCGCTGCCCGAAAAGCCCGATGCGCCGCAGGTGAAGCTGCTGCTGGTCGCCGCCGTGCTGATGGGGCTGGCGACCGGAGTGGGCTGCGCGCTGCTGGTCGAGCTGGTGGGCGACCGCGCCAACCGCTTTCGCCTTGCCGAGCCCGACGCGCCCTTCCCGCTGCTCGCCGTGGTGCGCGGCGATACCGATTATGTGCGGCGGCTCTACGCGCCGCGACCCACCGCCAAGAGGAGCGAGCCATGAAATATCATATATTGAACGCGACCCGGTCGCTCGGCCTGCTGCCGGTGCTCGACCGTGTGGCGTTCGTTCGCAAGCAGGCGGGGGCGGCGGCGCGCAACCGGGCGTTCGTAGCGGCCTATCCCGATTTTGCGGTGCCGCCGGCCGATCTGGCCTTCGACGCCTATAACAAGGTCGACTGGGCCGATTATCATGACAGCGGACGCGCTCAGGCCGGGGTGTTCGCCGGGCTGATCCGCGACCATATGGCGGGCGACGCGCCGTTGCATGTGCTGGAATGGGGATGCGGGCCGGGGCGGCTGATCCGGCATATGCCCGAGCTGCTGGGCGCGCGGGCGGGGAGGATCAGCGGCACCGACTATAATGCGGCGACGATCGACTGGTGTCGGGCGAAGCTGCCGGAGATCGGTTTTGCGCTCAACGGGCTCGCGCCGCCGCTGCCGATTGCGGATGCGAGCGTGGATGTGGTCTATAATTTCTCGGTCTTCACCCATTTGTCGGAAGCGATGCACCATGCGTGGACCGCCGAATTGCGGCGGGTGCTGCGGCCGGGCGGGATGCTGATCGCAACGACGCATGGCGACCATTATCGCTATCTTCTGACCCGGCAAGCGGAGGCGGACGCCTATGCCCGAGGGGAGATCGTAACGCAGAAGCGGTTCGCGGAGGGCAAGAAATGGTATTTCGCGCTGCATCCGCCGGAATGGGTGCGGCGCATTTTGCTCGCCGGGTTCGAGCGGGTGGCGATGATGCGGCCCGATCCAGCCGCCGGCATGGCGCAGGATGTGTGGATCGGGTTCAAGCCCCATGGCTGAGGCCCCCTTGCGCATCGCGATCATCGGCGATCGGGGCATTCCGGCACGCTATAGCGGCTTTTCGACTTTGGTTGAGGAGCTGGCGACGGGGCTGGTGCGGGATCATGGCATGGACGTTACTGTCTATTGCCGCAGCCGCTATTATGAGGCGCATCCCGCGACGTGGAACGGGGTGCGCTGCCGCTATCTGCCGGCGCCGGGCGGCAAGAGTTTCGAGAGCATCGTCCACAGCAACCTTGCCATAGTGGATGCGAGCCTGCGCGGCTTCGATCTCGTCTTCGTGGTCGATCCGGGGAACGGGCCGTTCGTACTGCCGCTGCGCGCGCGGGGCGTGCCGGTGGTGATCCATACCGATGGGCTGGGCTGGCAGCGGCGCAAATGGAGCCGGTTGCAGCAGCGTTATTATAAATGGGCTGAGAAGGTAAGCGCTTGGGCGGCGGACTGGCTGGTCACGGATTCGCGGGCGATGCAGGATTATTATGCGGCCGAATATGGCGCGGCGTCGACCTATATCCCCTATTCGGGCGCGGTGGGCGATGCGCCCGACGAGGCGGCGCTGACCCGTTATGGCGTGACGCCGGGCGATTATTATCTGGTGGTCGCGCGGATGGAGCCGGAGAATAATGTCGCCCTCATCATCCGCGAATATCGCGCGTCGGGGGTCGACCGGCCGCTGATCGTGGTGGGATCGGTGCCCTATGAGAGCGATTATGCGCGCGCGGTCGCGGCCGAGCATGACGGGCAGGTGCGCTGCGTCGGCGGCGTGTTCGAATCCGGGGCGCTCAATGCGCTCTATCGCCATTGCGCCGCCTATCTGCACGGGCATGAGGTGGGCGGGACCAACCCCAGCCTGCTGCGCGCGATGCACTGGGGCGCGGCCTGCGTGCCGATCGACGTGGTGTTTCATCGCGAGAATGTGGGGCCGGACAACCCCTATTTCGGTAAGGGCGCGGGTGACCTGGCCGCGATCCTGCGGACGTTGGACGAAGACCCGGCACGGCGGGCGGCGATCGGGCGGGCGGCGAAGGCGCGGGCGGACGCCGACTTCCGCTGGGACGCGGTGGTCGATGGCTATGCCGCGCTGTTCCGGCGGATCGTGGCGCTGAAGGCGGCGGGGCAGAAGCCGAGCGCGGCGCTGATCGGGGAAACCTATCGGCCCGCATTGTTCGCGCGGCGGGCGGTCGCGTGAAGATATTGCACGTCTTCAACCGCCATCGCGGCGGCGGCGGGGCGGACAATGCCTGGGACGCGACGATCGCCTTGTCGCGGCGGCGGGGATTGCAGGTCTCTACCTTCGAGCGGGACAGTCGCGACCTGCCGCCGGGGCTTGCGGGAAAGCTGAGCGCCTTTGCCAATGGCCTTTACGCGCCCGGCGCGATGCGGGATTTTGCGGCGCGGATCGCGGCCGACCGGCCCGATATCGTTCATACGCACGAACTTTATCCGCTGCTGACGCCCTGGCTGTTCGAGCTGTGCGCGGAAGCGGGGATCGCGCTGGTCCACAGCGCCTATGATTTCCGCATCACCTGCCCGATCGCGACCCATCATGACGGGCGGGGCGTGTGCACCCGCTGCCTCGACAAGGGCGCGCATCAGGTGGTGCTGCGCAATTGTCGCGGCAACCGCTTCGAGAGCGTGGCCTTCGCGGCGCGGCACGGCATCGCGCGGTGGCGGGATTTCTACCGCCATGTCGACCAGTTCATCGTGCTGACCGAGTTCAGCCGGGGCTGGCTATCGACCCACGCGGACATTCCGGCCGAGCGGATCAGCGTCAACGAATGCGCGATCCCCGCCGACCCCGATCCAGTCGATCCGGCGCAGGGGCGCTATATCGGTTTTGCCGGGCGGTTCGTGCCGGAAAAGGGCGTGAGCCTGCTGCTGGCGGCGGCACGGATGACCGGCATCCCGATCCGCATGGCCGGGCCGGCGGGGTGCGACCCCGCGCCGTTCGAGGCGCAGGGCGTGTCGGTGACGATCGGCGGCGATCCCGCGACGTTGCGCGATTTCTATCGCGGCGCGCGGGCGCTGGTGGTGCCGAGCCGCTGGTTCGAGACTTTCGCCATCGTGGCGGGCGAGGCGATGGCGCAGGGCGTGCCGGTGATTGCCGCGCGGATCGGCGCGCTGCGCGACACGGTGCGCGAGGATGCGACCGGGCTGCACTTCGCGCCCGACGATGCGGGCGACCTGGCGCGGCAGATGCGGCGGCTGTGGGAAGACGACGCGCTATGCCGGGCGCTGGGCGCGGCGGCGCATTGCGACGTTACGGCGCGCTTCAGCGAGGAGGCGCATTTCCGCCGGCTGATCGCCGCCTGTGACCGAGCGCTGGCGTCGGCCAAACGATAGTGATCCGACCCGTGCCTCCCTTAAAAATGTCATTAACAAGGATCAGGATTGGGTGCTCGATATGCCTCTTAATCAGCTAGTTAGCTGAAATGGCGGCGCTTAGCGCGGCAAATCACTGCGCAACCTGCGTGCGTTTCGCGGATTGGAGGCGCAGCGCCGATGCCGTTGGCGTCCAGGACAAAGGACCGCTGCATGAAGATCGCCCAGGTTGCACCGCTTGCCGAAAGTGTTCCGCCCAAACTCTATGGCGGCACCGAGAGGATCGTCTCCTATCTGACGGAAGAACTTGTGCGGCAGGGGCATGAGGTCACGCTGTTCGCGAGCGGCGATTCTGTCACCGCCGCCGAACTGGTGCCGGTCATTGAAACGGCGGTGCGGCTCAACCCGGCGATCAAAGACCCCATCCCGCATCATATGATCCTGCTGGAGCAGGTGCGCCAGCGCGCCGACGAGTTCGACGCCATCCATTTCCACATCGACCTGCTGCATCATCCGATGGTGCAGGGTTTCGCCGGGCGGACGATCACGACGCTGCACGGGCGGCTCGACCTGCCCGACCTCGCACCCTTCTACCGGGCCTTTCCCGATCATAGCCTGGTGTCGATTTCGGACCATCAGCGGCTGCCGATGCCGCCGGTCAACTGGGCCGGCACGGTCTATCACGGGTTGCCGAGTGACCTTCTGCCGCCGCGCTACGACAAGGACGGCTATCTGGCGTTCCTGGGTCGCATATCGCCGGAGAAGCGGCCCGACCGGGCGATCCGCATTGCTGCCCGCGCCGGCCTGCCGCTCAAGATCGCGGCGAAGATCGACAATGTCGATCGCGCCTATTGGGAGAGCGAGATCAAGCCGCTCGTCGATCTCTACCCCAATGTGGAATTTATCGGCGAGATCAACGAGCATCAGAAGGCCGATTTCCTGGGCCGGGCAAGCGCCCTGCTCTTCCCGATCGACTGGCCTGAGCCGTTCGGGCTGGTGATGATCGAGGCGATGGCCTGCGCCACGCCGGTTATTGCATTCCGTTGCGGATCGGTGCCCGAGGTGATCGACCATGGCCGGTCGGGCGTTATCGTGCACAGCGAGGACGAGGCGGTGGCGGCGCTCGCCCGCCTGTCCGACCTTGATCCGCGCGGCGTGCGCGCCGCATTTGACGCACGCTTCACGGCGGAGCGGATGGCGATCGACTATGTCTCGCTCTACCATGCGCTGCCCGGCGCCCGCACCGAAGCGGCGCGGCTGCGCCGGGAGCGGGGGGAGGAAGCCGAATTGCAGATCGTAGCCTAAGGAGCCGCCATGTCGTCCATGCCGCAGGTCGAACCCGGCCTTGAGCCGGGCCAAAATCTCTCGCAGGCGCAGACGCAATTCTTCATCCCCGCGACCGCCTCTCTGCACGAGCGGCGGCCGCGGACGCTCAAGCATGGTGACAGCTTCGCAGTATTCGACCATAGCGGCGATGCGATCGCGGGGATCGGCAGCCCGGAGGGGCTCTATTATCGCGACACGCGGCACCTCTCCCATCTCTTCCTGACCATCAACGGCATGCGGCCGATGCTGCTGAGTTCGGCGCTGCGCGATGACAATACGCTGCTGACCTGCGACCTCACCAACCCGGACTTCTATGGCGAGGACGGGCGGGTCGCGATCGAGCATGACCTGCTGCACATGCGGCGGACGCGCTTCCTGCACGAGGCGGCGATCTACGAGCGGATCACGCTGCGCAATTTCGACAGCGTGGCGCGGCGGGCGACGATCAGCCTCGCCTTCGCGGCGGACTTTGCCGACCTGTTCGAAATCCGGGGGATGACCCGGCTGCGCAAGGGCGAGATGCTTCCCGCCGAGGTCGGCGCGGATGCGGTAAGGCTGGGCTATAGGGGCCGGGACGAACTGCTGCGGCAGACGCACCTGCGGTTCGACCCGAAGCCCGATCATCTGACCGAGAGCGAAGCGCGGTTCGAGATCGACCTGCGGCCGGGCGAGCGCTGCACGCTGTTCCTGCGCGCGACATGCGACGACGCGGAAGCGGCGGACGCGCCCCTGCCCAAGGAATTTCTGCGGGCATTGCGCGGCAAGATGCAGGATGCGCGCGCGGCGCGGTCGCGGGGCGGCACGCTGCGATCGTCCAACAGCCTGTTCAACGAGGTGACGCAGCGTTCGGTCGCGGACATCGACATGCTCTCGACCCAGACCGAATATGGCCCCTACCCCTATGCGGGCATCCCCTGGTTCAGCACCATCTTCGGCCGCGACGCCATCATCACCGCGCTGGAGACGCTGTGGCTCGACCCGGCGATCGGGCGCGGGGTGCTGGGCTATCTGGCGGCGCATCAGGCGACCGCGTTCGACGCGGCGTCCGATGCCGAGCCGGGCAAGATATTGCACGAGGTGCGCCATGGCGAAATGGCGGAACTGGGTGAGGTTCCGTTCCGCCATTATTATGGCAGCATCGATTCGACGCCTTTGTTCCTGATGCTGGCAGGAGCCTATCTGGAGCGGACGGGGGACAAGGATTTTCTGGCGTCGCTGCGGCCGAACATCCAGGCGGCGCTCGACTGGATCGATCAGCATGGCGACCGGGACGGCGACGGCTTCGTGGAATATGGGCGCTTTACCGACCAGGGCCTCGTCAATCAGGGCTGGAAGGATAGCCATGATTCGGTGTTCCATGCCGACGGCAGCATCGCCAAGGGGCCGATCGCGCTCGCCGAGGTGCAGGCCTATGTCTACGGCGCGTGGACGAGCGCGGCGGCCTTGTTCGCGGCGTGGGGAGATGGCACGCGGGCGGCGGACTATGCGGCGCGCGCGGAGCAGTTGCGCGAGCGGTTCGACGCCGCTTTCTTCGATACGCAGATCGGCACCTATGTGCTGGCGCTCGACGGCGAGAAGAAGCCGTGCCGGGTGCGGTCGTCCAACGCAGGGCATGTGCTGTTCACCGGCCTGGCGCTGGAGGCGCGGGCGGAGAGCGTGGTGCGCACATTGATGGCGCCGGCGTCCTTTTCGGGCTGGGGCATCCGCACGATCGCGTCGACCGAGGCGCGCTATAATCCGATGAGCTATCATAATGGCTCGATCTGGCCGCACGACAATGCACTGATTGCGGCAGGCTTTTCGCGCTATGGCTACCGGCGGGAAGCGAAGCAGGTGTTCGAGGGGCTGGTGAGCGCGGCGACCTATGTCGATCTGCTGCGCTTGCCCGAGCTGTTCTGCGGCTTTCCGAGGCGGCGGGCGCAGGGGCCGACCTTCTATCCGGTGGCGTGCAGCCCGCAGGCCTGGTCGGCGGGCGCGCCGCTGATGCTGATCCAGTCTTTCCTCGGGCTCAGGCTCGATGCGGCCGAAGGGGTGGCGCGGCTCGACAATCCTACCCTCCCCGACCTGATCGACGACCTGATGCTGGACAATATCCCAGTGGGCGACGGACGGGTCAGCATCGCGCTGGAGCGGATGGCGGAGAAGGTGGTCGCCCGGCGGATCGGCGAGCAGCGCAAGGTCGGAATTTCGGTGACCTACTGATGCTCGACCTGTTGTAGGATGGGCAGAATAAATGTGATCCCCGGCGCCCGCCCGGGGGCCCGCCCCCG
>ERZ1292632.307-Hain-H43-01um-R2-307-length-50831-cov-6_pt1 | contig 50831 bp, 79 predicted proteins | sample MGYA00564407_ERZ1292632 | MGnify/ENA primary metagenome ERZ1292632 (study PRJEB36523, sample SAMEA6512637) | groundwater metagenome | collected 2019-01-08 | study: AquaDiva: Metagenomics assemblies of 32 groundwater samples | reverse complement strand
GCTTGCTTCTGAGCCTCTTGATACGCCGCTTCTCTAGCAGCCGCTTCTTTCGCCCCAGCTTTATCCGCTGCAACCTTAGCTCGCGCCGCCTCTGGAGAATTCCCAGCTCTTACGTAGTCTTCATATGATAATTCACCAGTAAATGGCATTATAGTCCCCTATCCGCTTCTGTATAGTAAGCAGAACCCTTTCCTACCTTTGATCTGTCAACTCCATCTGCATAAGAATCTCTATATGTTGGCTTGCCTGTAGAGCTTGTACCTACCCTAACTTCAACCGCACGAGGCTTTACGCCAACAGTCCAGCCGTTTGAATCCACAGTTCTTGTATAGTGGCCTGCATCTACTGATCTTGTTTCTCCAGGAGGTTTTGGTGTTCTAACTGACTTGTATTGAACCGCTCCTGTTGCATCTACCCTCACTTTGTACCCATCTCTAGTATAGGTTAGTGTTTTTGTTTTACTATTCCCTACTGCCGGTATGAGCTTTCCTTTATGTCTAACCTGAGTGTTAAACTCATCTGGCCCTAGTTGACTATCTGACGCTGGACATGACATAATTTACCTCGCACACTTTTCGCCCGTAGTTGCTGGCGGCTTCCCTGTATCGCCACTACCTTGAGGCGTTTTTGCAAATCCACCACCGTTTGATTCTGATTGATATACCATTCCGCCTCTCCCTGTATCTACATCCTGATACTTCTTGTTTTGATTTAGCCATAACATCCATCTCATAGCTCCTGCACCAGCACCGGTCGTCTGTGATGAAGTTGATTTTGTTGCATTAGTCGGAGCTGCTGAAGATGAGCCACTTGCCTTCTCTTGTGCCTTTGACGGAGGAGATGTACCGTTACCACCCTTGTCGCCACCAACGAATTCTGTGACAATCGTTAGGTCATCAAAATCCCCCATGCTTGAAAGATCGCCTGTGAAAATTTTAGTTGACGTACTACTGCAATCCGCTCCGTCAGTATCGCATACAACGCCTTTAGCCAGATCATCCTCTTCTGGAGCTGGCGGAGATGATTGTGGAGCGCCTGGGAATTCACACGTTGTCTTCTGCATCACTAACGTTGGAGCGCCAAATAGATACATCATCGTAAATGGCATCGGCTGGTTTTCTTCCTCGCCTGCACTTGCCAGTCTCTTCATCCAAATAGGTCTAGGTTCTCCAACTGTTACATATACAGATGTTCCACCAGCACCATATGCAAGTCTCAATCTATCAGAGGCTTTATCATAGTCAATTCTTGGATTCGATACTCCAGTCAATACACGATAGCCCGAAGACATTCCGCTATTGCCAACTGTCTGATTTGGCAACATTGTAACAGAGCCGCCACCTGTATCCTCAATAGCTGGTTCCTCACTAGGAGCTGAACCTGGAACGAAGATTGGGAATGATTTAGAATGATCGAATGGACCACTACTAACTCTATTATACCAGAAAATTAACTGTTTCTTTCCACATCCTTGAACATTGTATTCTATTCCAAATCTATCTGTCAATATGTAATCAGGAATAGCACAATCATGCTTTTCAGAATAGATAATACACTTCTCTTTATTATTTGGAGTGAATAATTGGAAATCAATAGTCTCTCCACCGCCAGATCCGCCAACTGATCCCGGTGTCCTTAATTTAGTTCTACAAGACGCCACGCCTTCAGACTGCGGAGGATCGACGGGGGTAGATGTTGGGGGCTCTACGCTGCCTCCTGTCGCTGCCTCCGCATTATTAGTTGCTGAATTTCCTGATCCAGCAGACATTAGCCACCATGTACAGCATTTTCTACTGTCTTTACTAATCTATTTGCAAATTCATCTAGAGCGGTTACGAACTTACCGGATGCAGAATCCATTATTCCTCTTTCTGCCGCTGTTCTTGATTCTTGTAAAGCAGGATCGAATTTACTGTAAATATCACCATACGTCCCCATTCCTCCACCCCTATTCGCATCACCAAACGGACTAAACGCCGCACCCTTTTCTTGCATTCCAGAAAGCTGTCCAGAACCAGGCGTCAAATATGTTCCAGACTCTCCACCCATCATTGTTTCGCTAAACTGCTCCATCCACGAACGTCTAGTGTAATCTGCCGCCTCTGCCTTGTCTGCCTCTAATTCTTTTGTTTTAGTTTTAGATTCTAAGATTTGATCCGTAAACTTCTTCTTTGCCTCTTCCTTCTTCGCAACAGTATCGGCACTAGAAATGGCAATCGCTCTTTGAGCCTCTAATTGAGCTGTCATTTTCTCCTGAGCAGAAATCTTTTTATTTATCTGCTCAATCGACTGCATTCCTAACTCCACTTGAGCACCAGGAGGCATATAAGTAGCCTTCGCTATTCTCTGAGCAGCACTAATCTTTCTCTCATCAAAGCTAATCATCTTCATTCTGCCATCATATTCTTTTTGAATAACTGCTAAATTCTTCGCCTCAATACTAGATCTCTTGTTTGCAAGTTCTAATCTAGACTCCTCTACCTGTTTCAGCCTGTGATTGTAAGCAACCTGAGCTTCAAATTTTTCTTTTTCAGATGAGTTAGATGCCAATTTCTTTGCCAAACTCTCTGCTTGAAGCTTTAGTGCTCCCTCGGAGTCTGCAACCATTTTCTCTTGTAGCGAGTATTCAGCCTTACTGGCGTCTAGCGATACCTTCTGTAATGCAACTTTGGTAGTCCAGTGTTGTCCAGTTGTCTCTGCAATATCTAACTCTTTATCTGATTGAGATGTCTTGACAGATGCTACTTCCTGCTCACCAGAACGTAATACCATCTTCTTTGCCATATCAATTTGACGCTTCTTCAATGACGCTTCTGCCGTTGCTGTCATTCCAGTAGCAGGATTAATAGCAGTATCCGCAGCACCTCGCACTTGGTCGTGCAAAGCGTTCGACTCTTTCATTCCTTCTCTCATTCTTGCACCTGCCGGATGTCTGTTCATCATAACAGTTGAAGCGTATAGGCCCGCGGCGGTCAGAGCGGCACCACCAGCTAACGCTAAGCCTGCTCCACCCGCAGCACCGGCAGCTCGACTTCCGATAGCTTGTAGAGCCTTCTTGCCAGCTTCCCAACCAATCTTTTCCTTAGCCTTGTCCCACAGTTGGCCAAGCAAGCCTTTCTTCTCACTGCCGCCCTTGCCACTGCCTCCACCTTCTGGCCAGTTTGTTACGAAGACGTGCTGCCCATCTCCTGACGAACCTTCTCTACCTCCACCACCACCTTCTCCTCCACCATCCTTTTTATCTTTTATTCCTAACCACTTTTTCCCACTGTCCCACATTTGACCAAGAGCAGTACCGGCTTGTGCGAGATGTCCTGCTCCAACTATTGCTTGACCGGCCGTATTCATTACGCCTGCCTCTTTACCATAAACAGATTGAGCAGTACCACTCATTGTTTGCGAGTATCTTAAGTGTGCTTCTTCAACAGCAACGTCTCTGCCCTTCTTGGCCATCGCTGTAGGCATCAAATCTTTCTTGCCTCCAGTGAGAAGGTTATTCATTTCGTTAATGCCGTCGATATCGCCCTGTAATGCTTTCTCAAACGCCATAAACTCGTGCATGGCATCACCTAACTTCATCGACGAGAAAGCACCACTCAATCCCTTGATGCCAGAAGTTAGTTTTTGAAGAGCCTTTATAGACTCATTCATACCCTGTGGCCAACGCTTCTGGAACATATCTAATGATTCTTTTATTTTATCATTAGTCATGTCATAAGTTGTACCTAAGCTCGTAAGCGTAGTCGCCATCTCGCCCATTTCTTTAGTTGAGTATTGACCTGACTTCGCTAGCTCGCTTAGCTCTTTACCTAGTGCCTCAGTTTCCTTAATCGTCTTTCCAGTCTGCATCTGTAATTCATAGAGTTTCTTCTCATATTCAATAACAGCAGAAGATTCTAACGTTTTGTGTAACGTAGAATATGCATTTTTTAAACTGTTAACAACTGCTTGGAGTTTACCGAGGCTTTGCGTAAATTGTACATCACTCATCTAATGATTCTTATTAATTCCTTTACATAATATTGTGCTTTTTAATTGCTCTGTAAGTTGTAATTAATACAGTAGCAGGCAAAAAGTCGTCACCAGCTAAAATCTCAGACCACACGCTGTCGCTAATCTTCTCGTGACCATTGCTATCGTTATCTAATTTCAAATCAACAAATGAAGCATCTTTCATCAAATATCTAATTGTATTTTCAGCAAGTACTCCGTCATTTGATAATTTCATACCTAAATGTGAATATTTGGATGATATTGTTTCAATGTATGATAATAGATTCCAAGAACCCTTTTTGATTTTAATTGTTTCCTCTACAAAATCTTCTTTCTTTAATTCTTTGATATCATCTTCTAAGAAACAATACACATTATCACCATCATATTTGAAGTATAATTTCTCTTCAACTATTGGCTTTATATTCCTGTACAACTTCTTTGCTTTAGAGATTAAACTAACCTCTTTTGGCTTTTCCAGGTCAACCGCCAGGAGGCATTTGTCCTGGTCTGTTACCACTTGGCTTAGATTTACTAACTTGCTCGTTAACTCTGTCACTTTTTACACTCCCCTCCGCATTACTAACCATAATCATGTCCTGTACCCAATTTGCATCACACTGTTCTACTTCCCAAGGCTTCAATCCAAACTTATCCCAGAAGAAAGTCAAATCTAAATACTCCTGAATCTCGTGCGTTATTAGATTCTCTCTTACATCTTTGTTTCCAATATACTGAAAGAACATAATTGCACGATCGTATGGACTTCCAGCTTTATCACCGAAGATCGCGTCTGTTCGCTGCTTGACAATATCGTCTTTTCTAGCCTTGCCGACTATATACGTCATCCAAGGAAACGTAAATTCAATCTCGTCTTTGTCTATCTGAGCTTGAATCACTCCTGCATCAAGCACTTTACTTCACTTTAGCAGGTTTTGCTTTTTCGGCAGTCTTGATATTTCCTGTAAATTCAAATCTAATATTAATTCCTTGATAATTTAAGATATGACTTGAAATAGCAATATCAAATCCCATTTTACTTAATTTGTTTAATCTTGATTTGATCGCTCTCATAATTGGTTTGTTCTGTACATAAATTATTTTACATTCATTTACGCCAGTGCCAATCATCGAATCTTTACCAATATCAATTCTCAAAATATCAAGAATGTCTTTTACTTTTTCCATTTTATTATCCCCTTTTCGGCGTTTAACCGCGTTCAGTCTTTCTTCTATATCCTAATAAAAATGCTGACAATATCGGTCCTGCTAATTTATTCACTGATTTCATCTGGTCATTTGATATAACACTAAACGGCAAAGACGGATCATCCACAGGCTGTATTGCAAGCTCAGTGCGAATGTCCGCTAGACTCCAACTCTTTAATAATGCTTTTATCGTATATTGATCGTGTCTAAAACTGTCAAATACTCTCTTTTGTGAAGTGTTGTCTATTCTATATGACATTGCAGAAATATAGCTTCTTGCACCATACGTCTCTCTACTAAATCTTGCCCACTCTTTAGTTATAGTTGACGGGAAAGAGGCGTTTTGTTCACCTGCCTCTGTGCGCTGTTTGGCTATGAAATTTAATCTTCCAACCTCATCAGTACACAAGTCCTTAGTGTGGTGATTGCAAAGCTCGTATTTCCCTCTGCATGGAGCTAACGGATTACCATTGCAAGGCTCTATTCCTTGAGCAAATTCACATCTATCTCCAATTATTCTAAATTCATCGTTCGCATCCCAATCTACCCAAATCTCTACTAATACTGAGCTATTCTGGTCCTTTGGGTCTACGTAAAACTTACTTCTATTCATTAATTGCGCTCAGAAGTGAATATAATCTCGTAATCTACATAACGGCAATCATCACTCCAATCTACTTCTGTCTTTACGCCCCAAAGATTTCCTTCCTCGTCAAATGAGCCGTCAAACAACTTGAATAGCTTACTGTATGTTTCTGTGTTCATCGCCATCTTAATGGGGTTGTATTTCAGGAACATAAAACTCAACCATTCTGCTACGTCTGACTCGTTCGCGTCTTGCGGCAAACCTGAATGTTCTAATGCCATTCTCTTCTCTGTCGGAATAAGCTCTGACCTACTCTGAGCCGCTTTACTAACTATCTCTTCAAACTTTGGGACAATATCGTCGCCCTCACCATTCTCTATACTCCGTTGATTGCTAGCCTGATGATGATTTACTTTGTTCAATAATCCTAACTTACTCGTCATCATCTTATCTAATAAATCGTTCGGCACATTTACTTCTATCATACCTTTCCCTTCCTTATTTGTACTAATTACCTTTACGCCCATTGCTGCGTAATTTCTACCAACTGTCGTTTGTACCGTCATCCTTACTAATTCGTGAACAAGAAACATTTTATCTTCATTTGTATTATCATACTTACAAATTAAACCAAAACCTTTCTTGTCATCAAAATTCTTGCCATTTGTATAAAATGTGCTATCTAATTCAAATTCTGTATTTCGAACTACGGATTCTTGAAAAGTTGAATCATTTAGCAACAATACTTCTGGATCTATTTTTAGAATTTCTTTTGCCATAGCGTGAACTAAATCATAATTTGCTTCTGACGAAAGAGGAAAGAATTTACTCAACCCTTCGTTCATCGCCGCCAGTAATTCTTCTAAATCATATCCAAATTTGTTTTCTCTTTCAAGAATATCATATGGCGCCTCACTAGTGTTATCATATGAACAATTCTCAAACTCGTCTTCGTCGTCTTCTACGAGGATTAATGTTTCTGCACCGAATGTGTGTTCTACAAATTCTTTACCTTCACAATACCAAGAACACGTAGCTCGTTTTCTACCTTGGTCAGTCCACCAATCCGTAACTGTCATCTTTGGACCACCAGACTTCAGCATCACAACGTCGCCAACCTTAAACGCCTCTTCGACCTTCTGCGGCGTTGGAAGACTACCGGTGCCTGCAATTCCGCTGCTCGTGCTCCAAGTACCCTGTTGTGTTGACGGAACCCAGCCTGTAACATATGGACTTTCTGCAATATAAGTGCTTTTTTTATGCGTTTGCGGAATGCTAAAAAGCCCCTGACATGTCGGTTGATCTGCTCTAACGAAGTTTAAGGCACCAATCTCACTCTTATTCCCTAACATTTCTACTCCTTCTTTCTGCTCTTTACCCACAAACTATTCTTCACCCTTTTCAACACTGTGTTAACTCTCTCTATATTCGATTCTGTGGTTTTGTCTAAATGATATCCTAATTTAATTGCCCCATTAATAATATCATGTGCAATTAGATATCCCAATTTCTCACATTCCAAGTCTGTCCAGTCTGACTTTTCTTCGCCAGTCCCTAGACAAACTCTACATTTCTTTTTTTCGCCATTACACGCCGGACACTTCATTAAAGACCTTCATATTTTTTACCACCGTCTCCTTAAACCACTCAGACTCAGGATCACTCTCCAATGGAACGGGCAAAAGAATGTGACTAACTTCCTTATTGCTCTTCTTCTTGTAACTCTTAAATTTTGACCTCGCCATCTTTAACGCAGTCGGAATAGCACTAGCGTCATATATCTCTAATTCAACCTCAATATAGCCTGTCTTCTTCACTTCGTATACTTCTACTCGCACTTTCATATAAGTCCTCTCCTATACTATATGATGTAATGTTTGTGACATTTTGACAGACTTACACTTTCCTCGGAATTCTGTGCTCTAATGGATGCTTCAATCCGTTCTGATCTCCAAGAATCTCATCAAGCTGAGCGCTCTTTTCTTCCAAAAATCTATCCATTAGCCCAGCGTTTGGCTTAGCCGTACAACACTGCTTCTCACAGCAAGTTGACGGAGGAGAAAGGGTAACAGGAAGCGGATCCATCGAGGCTTGAGTATATCCTCTGAAGACAACTTGAATTGTTTGGAACACAACAGTGACAAGAGCTACTGCCGCCTTGAATGGGCTCGTTACGATGTCAGCAATGGCTACTAGGACTGACTTCACCACATAGGCTACAGACGCCAGAGAAGCCACAACGATCGCCCCTGAAACAAGCGGTTCAACCTCAATGAACTTCTTCAGTACGCCTAGCCACATTTCTAATTCTTGCATGTTAGACCTCCTTAGTCTTTTCTGTAATGTCTTCGCTAATAATAAAGACCGGAACCTTGACGCCTCGCTCTTTTGCTCTCTCCTTGATGAAGTTACTTGTTTTCACTATCATGTCAATATCGCCTTCATCATTGAGTCCGGTAATGCTTCTCGCGCAAATATTATAACGGCCAAAGAAAGTATTTTTATATGAATCTGCAACTCTTTTATTAGCATCTAGATTATTGTAAACTAAATTATTGGCTTCCGCGAATAATCTAATATCTAGTGCGAAGTTTGAATACTTGCGCTCATCACCCTCTGCAACATAACTAATCTTGTAATTCATTTTATCCTCCATTTAATCTATTGTAAACACTTCGCAGACATTTATACCAGTTTCTGTTTTATATACTTCTTTTACAGAAAACACCATCTCAAATCCATTCCTTCGTCTAGCAATTATTAGTTCGCCAGACACAACTTCACAATTCACAACTAAAACACACCACTTTTCATTCATCAACTTCCAAACGCCAACCTTCTTGCCATCCTTGATCTCAACTGTTGGAATTCCCATGTTTTATTCGCTCACTAATAAATATCAAGAAGTAAATCACTTTCTTCATCAAAATCTTTGTCATCTAAATCTGGATCAAATGAAAATTCGCGAACGCTGCAAATTGTATCGTGGTCTCTGACTAGAATTTCACTTATTACTTTTTGTAACTTTTCTTTCCCGTCTTTTCTTCTCGCAACTACTAAGTCTCCGGCTTTAATAGCTCCATATGCTCTCGAAATGCTCAAATACCACTCGTCATTGAACTTTGTCCATGTGCCAATAGGAGTTTGTATGGCATTGGGAATAATAGTGTTAGATGTAACTCTTTTAATCAAAGGAAGCTTATGTTTGTTTTTTGTATTATCTCGCTGATAAACAAATTCATCTATTAGCTTTTTAATATCTTTGATTTCATCTGATTGTTTAAATGTGTTTTTAGGCTTTTTCTTTTCATTCTTCTTTTCAACTACTTGAGGAATCTCTGGCTTGGCAACCTTCTGCTTTTCAACAAAAGGAATTATTGGAGAACTCTTAAACCCAGGAATTGAGAATTTTCTTCCAGCCATGTGAATTTACCTCTCAAACCAGCCTACAAGGTCATATCTGTTTCCGTTGGCACCATTCTTCTTGCGAACCTCTGCGACGAGCTGTGACCGTCCTGAGTCCCTAATTTCGTCTTGTACATACTTGTCCTGACTCTTCGCCTTACCCTTCTCTAGCTCACCTTGTAGAATATACTGGATAACGAGGGTTTTGTCAAGTTGCTTTTCCATTTATTTCTCCCTGTACAAATAAAAACAGCGCACATAAGGAGGATGCCGAAAAGTGCGCTGCAAAAGATCCAATTAAGGACGCTTTTAGATTCTATAATATTTACTTTAATTCTTTAGACTTTACCTGATTCTCCGCTTTTGCGCTGATCGTTACTCTCCCCTAACGCAACCTCTAAATCATGTAGTCTCTGTGTTTCTTCCTGAGTCAATGGTGGTCTTTTTCCAATTGCTGCATCGTGTTGTGCCATGCTCAAATCTGCTAATTCACCAGCCTCTATATCTTTTGGCATCTCTGGCACTTCTGGAGCAACTGGCACTTTCTTAACTAATCCATCTATCTCTGTTGCTTGTGGTGCCGCACTCTGAGGTTGTGGCTGTCCTAAAGCATACTGAGCCATTCTAAATAGCTCTACCGTATCCTTCTCAGCTCTCTTTCCTTCTCTCTCACCTTCGTATCTTACTGATTTTGCCACTTAGTCATCCACTCCTATCATTCTATTAATCTCATCCAGAATATAATCTTCATGCTTCTGATCTACACCAATGTCATGCCAACACCGAGTACCATCCGCAAGCCTCTTATTGAACTCGTCACAATACTCGTCATCTTCCAAATCTGCAATATCTACATCGTACACGTCAAACTGAAACTCAAGCGGACTATGATCTGTATCATCCATTTTCTCGATAACCAACTGGCCGTATCCCTCTAGCTTATCGAGCCAAACACCGTCCGACTTCCTAAAGCTGTAATCGCGAGCATCATCGTGCATTACCAGATTTGGATGATAAATGAGATAGCTCCTGACATCCTGACGACAATGAAGGTAATGCTTCCAAACGTTTAGAGCATCCTTCGATGGAGTAACCGTCTTATCGCTCGTAAGCCGACCACCACGCCTCGTCACAAACTCCATCAACACATCGTACATGAACGGCCCGTAACCATCAATCGCCTTTACGTGCGTTACCTCATACACCTGACTGTAACGATCCGCAATGACCGACTTCCCACGCTCAGCCTGAATCTCACCATACTGCTCACCATCTAGGACGAATGTTACCTCGACTCGCTCATCATTGTACTTGATGAGAACCTCAGTATTCCCGCTAGACTCACTCTCTGGCTTCTTCATGGGCATGGTGGGCGTCTCCTACTTGAAATGTTTAGAACTCTACTTACTTACCTCTGGTCCAGCCTCCTCGATTCGGACGAGGACATTCGATTTTACAGACCGAAAGGCTACCATTACATCAAGGCTGGATTTCCTTCGCACCTCTATTCTAGCATAGTTGGCGAAGAAATGCAAGGAAAATTTAGACGATATAGATGCTACCGCCAGTGCTGTTTCCTAGTCCGTAAAAGTTAATTGTACGTTTTGCTAAATCGTTTGGACCGGATACGCTGATCGGTCTCTCTTTGAGAACCATATATGGCATACGAAGAACTGTAGCATCCGCCCCTAAGCCAACACCGAGAGTTAGCGTAGCCACTGACCCATTTGTAAGAGAACTAAACGATTCAGAGTCAGAGTAATAGGTCACGCTCGCATCTACTTTGAGTTGCCCGACATAAATATCACGAGGATGACGTTCTCCATTAAATGTAAATTGAGCAATAGTTTCATTTTTAATTGTCAAGTTCCAGTCAATAATTCTGTCAGCAACGTCAGCTTCGCCTAATGCACTAAATGCCCAGCTTGACTCGAAATAAGGCACAGGAGTACCAGCACCTAAGTCAGTACCGCTTTCAAAAGTAAAGTCTGTGTAAACGGGCGCTAAGTCGGTATCACCTTGGCTAGACGCTACAATCTGAGCATCCCAAGTCACAAGTCCGCCTAAGTTACCATTCAATGTAAAGGTGTCAATTACCGCACGTCCTGTAGATGCCTCTGGATATCTCGCTGCCGCATATCCATCATATCCACAACCACCGTAACTGATAATAAGCGGATGCGTACCGTCAAAGCCGCACTCTCGCAATGTTGTATTTGTTGCAGAACCACCAATAGCTCTCTTCAATAGCTCTCTAAATGCACCAGTGAAGCCTGTCGTTGCTGCTCCTACATAGACGTTACCCTTGATAGAGCCGTCATACATAATCTGACCTTCTGCCGCATTAATCAATGAGTGATAAGATCCGTGAGTCGTTCCTACACCACCACCGTGAATATCCTCGGCGGGAATAGACATAATCTTCTCACTAAAGTCGGAAGATAAGTACGGCATTGTGTGTCCGTCTACCATCATATAACCCTTCCAGCCGATGCATTCTCCTGGAGGCGTACAAGAATCTACCATATTACTTACAATCTCCTACAACTATCAAAATCCAATCTATCTTATTCACTAAACTACCTCTCTTTACTATACCAAGAATATCTATTGAAACCTAAGTTGCGCTACCCTGTATTCGTCATCTTCTGTTGGGAAGATCGTCTGAGCCTGATCTCTCTGTACCTGCAATCTATTATCAGGTCTTATTCCAACGTCAGCATAATTGAAATCTTGAGTTTGCTGAGGCTGTTGTATTCTCTCTGTCTTCTCTCTATTCTGAATTTCTCTATCGTAAAAATCACGACTGATATCTACATCTTGTGTATCTAAACTTTGTCTTTCTGTATTTGCAATTTCTGCATTTATGAAATCTTGAACCTTCTTAATTCTGGGTTGCATATCTTCAATAACTTCTGGATATACACCATACTCGTGAATACCAAATACTGCCTCATTCCTATCACCAGATGAAACTTGTTTATATACATTGTCTAAGAATTCATTAGACAAATTCTCAAATGATTCTCTATTTTGAGTTATATATGCTTTTGCTTCATCTACTTTTGATTGATATGGTGAATTCCAAAATACATCAATGGCATCCTCTAAATCCAATACCATCTGTTCTAATTGTTTAGACTGTTGTGCAAACTCTTTTATGAAATTCTCGTCTTTTGCAAATAACGGTTGTAATGTCAATCTAATTGAATTGGTTAAATTCACAACTTCTCTAGGAGCATCTCTGCCGCTTCCCATGTCGAACAACTCATAAGAACGCTCTGCATCATTGTAAATCTTATTCAGCTCAGCTTTCTTACCAGGATCGTTTATCCACGCTTTTGCCTTCTCTAAATTTTGTTGCAATTCCTGTATACCACGAGCATATACAACATCTCCTTCTGGACTGTTATATCTATCTCGCCACCATGATGCAGTTTTTATGCGATGATGTATTGCTTTTTTAATATACAAATTAGTATATGAATCTAATAAAGACATTATTTCCTCAAGATTCTAATTATTCTTGGATCCTTCGTCGCAATATCAATCTCTTCTGGAGTTAGATCATAATTAGGCTCGTGCTGCTTCATCATCCTGCCCATAATCATTCTAATTTTCCTGTCGCCAACATACATCACTCCCTCTTTTCTCATAGCAGACGAGGAAGAAGCTTGGGGTTGCAAACTTAGAACGTATTCTAGCGGCTCAACTCTTAATTCTAAATCTTCATTACTGTTGATTGCATCTAGAGTAATTGGAATTGCTGTAACATCAGTGAATACAGCAGGAATATCAAATTTAGCCACATAAGGACCAAATTGAAATTGCTTAGCCTTGTCTGTTGTATATAAAGAATATACCTCACCCTCTTTTAGCGCTGGCCATACCTCTTTCTTTACTTTTACTTTTGGTGGCATGTTATTATTCCTCTCATGTTAGCCTTCTCCCATAAATCCTTGTAGTAATCCATCAGGCGTCATTGCAACTTCTGGATTATATGTGGTTTGTAGTATATCTTGCTGCTGCGTCGGATTTTCTTTAAATTCATTTGTAACTTGCGTTAATAGTTTCGATAGCTCTTGTAAAGTGTTTATGACTAGATTAGCTTTAGGCCAAAATGGAGATCCACCAGCAATCCTAAATATGTTCTCTGAAACATTTAATTTTCCACTCAGTTGATCCGCCATTCCCTGAAGTTCTGTAGCCATCGTGTAAGCTTCATTTGCCATATTCTCATTAGACTGCGTTTGCTGCTGCTGATACAACGCCTGCTGGTTCTGAACCTCTGGAGAAACAGCAGTCTGCGAAGCATCTTGAAATGCTGTCTTTGTGAAACTCTTGATTTTATCAGTAAAGCGCTTTAAATATAATTCGTCAAGACGTTTATCTCTATTCATTAATTTTGTTCTCTCACATCAAATTTGCCTTGCTCTTCATCCATATATCCATCATATAAAGATTGAACGTATTCAATAGCTTTTGGACCGCTTAATCCCATCGCCCTGGCATCAGCTATCGCCTTACTGTAAGCTTTTTCTCTCTGAACGCTCCTTGAAAGGTGATCTGCGTCAGGATGATTACTAAAATCAGGTTGTCCTACGTCTGTTGGAGGATAGTTGAAATCAATCGCTCTCTTGTAAAACCTATCTACAATGCTCATTATATACCAATGTTTCTATCAATCACGCTTCTAATTGTAATAACCTCTGAAGCGTTTCCGCCAGCCACCTGAATTGTCGTTACATCAGCAAATCTCTTTCCTGAGTCGATCAAACCAGACATACCAGAGTGTAAGCTATTATCAATTGTAACAGTTGCACTAATTGTATTTCCCTCATCATTAATACCAATAATAGATAACACTCTATCATTAGTAGAACTTGAGCCAGATGCAATGTAATACTGAATCAACGCATCAGATGTAATCGACCTTCTACTGTAATCCTGACCTGTACCAGCATTTAGAGCCGTTCCATCAGTGAATGTAGCTACGCCAGATGAAGTAACAGTTACCATACCCATTTGCACTTCGTCAGCTCTAAAGGCGTGCTTAGCCAATAGTTCATTACCAGTTACATCAGCATAAAGTTCAGCATATCTTTCGTGTACGTGAATACCTGAAACTAATAGGTAATCATTTAGTGTAGAAATTTGACTTCCGCCTCTACTAGTTATATGACTATTAATTGCATTGACTATATCTCCAAATAGCGGCACTGAGATTTTTGTGAAATCTAACCTATTCGTGTCAGTAGTGTTCGCAGCAGTAATTAAGTCAACCTCTACAGGATAATCACCAGTATCAGATAAACCTCCGTGAATTCTTGGATAAACACCAGTTCCACTCGATGCTAGTTGATGTGTAGTAATCAACATATCGTACTGCTTCGCAAGCCTGTCAGAAACACCTAAAAACGTATCTTTTAACAAAACTCCCATCTAAATCTCCTTATGCACATACTTCAGCACGAAAGCCACAATATGGATTCATCACTAATATATAATACTGTATAGTCGCCATTCTATATGTTCCAACTAATTCTTCTGTATTAAACTCAACACCCTCATCACACCACGAATTATATCCTCTGATAGCAGGACTTGTTCCATCTATAATTGGTTGCAAATTGTCATACCTCAAAAGGTAATTCTTTACAGCAGATCCAAATATAACAAGTTCCTCCTCGTTTACCTCAGACTCAGCATTGTGCTTTACACAGCAATCTATCTGAAATTGATACTTGTCATCCCTTACGCGAGTTGCCTGCCATGTCGGTATCTGCGGCTTCGTAATAACACGAATAAACATCTTATCTGATATTCTTTTGTCCTTACCTCTGTAAACATCATTAATTGACGTTTTACTACCTCTCTCATCTATCTCCGCCTGTGATAAAAAACCATTTTGAAATAATACATAATTGAAAAAAGGAATTCCTGCTTTCAAATCTGCAATTACAGTTTTAGTTACCTTATCAAACAAATCCATCGCAAGAAAGGCTTGACTCGGAGGCTTTCCCTCGCATGAACTAGAGGCACTCATTTACTTCTTTCCTCCCATATGCTTTTCCATCTGCTTAATCGCTTCTTCATGCACAATTTCTATTTCTGCCATCACCTTAGCTTCGTCAACTTCATACTTTTCCTCGTCAGATAATTGTGATTCATCCACTCTAGGTTGACGGGAGAATGAGTTTTTTGCCTCTACTTTAGAACTCTCCTTTACCCACTTGTGACTTGAAACGTTTGAAGTTTCTTCCTTCTTTTTAAACCACTGTCTGCGAGCCATAGTTACTTTTACTATATTGCCTTTACCTTAGAAATGACCTTCCTATACTTGATTCTATACATTAGGTTCTCATATCCAAGATGTAGTAATAAGCCTAAAGTCACAGATGTAGAAATAATCAATATCTTTTGTAATGGAATTCCTAAAAAACAAGTAATCAACATAATTCTCCTATTCTCTCTTAATTGTTCCGTCTGCCATTAATTGCTTAGACGGATCAATCTTGTACTTCTTCGCCATTTCTATCAAAAACTCGTCTGCATTAAATTTCAAGGTCTCTAATGTCAATGAAGCTCTTCTCAATTCGTGCTGCAACGTAGCCAGCTTGCCTAATTCGGCAGCTTCTACTTTTACTGCTACTGAAAAATCTTCTACAACTCCACATTCTAGTTCTTTCATAAATATTTCCCCTTTAATCACTTACACTTACACTAAATTAAGCAGCAGCCATCGTGACGCCTGTTGCCTCTGAATTGATTAGCTCAGCCAAAACGACAACCTGATTTGATCCTGTATTACCACTATCGTCAATTGTAACTTGAATAGTAAAGGTATTTGCAGCTCCAACGGCACCTGTAATAGACGAAACTCCATAAGCAAGCGTATGCGTCGCCCCTGCCGCTACCGTAGCAATTTGAGCTAGATCAAGCGCTGCTGCCGCTGCTACAACATTTACTCCAGTCGTTCGCGACAAAATTACCATACCCTCGGCACAACGTGATGACTCAAAAGCATCCGTGCTACCGTTACTTGACAACAATGTGACCTTGATAGCCGCAGCATGATTGGCATTTGGAACTGTAATCGTAAGCACGTCGGTTGCGGTGTTATCGGCAATACTTGTTTTCTTGACGATGATGCGGTGAGCCGTGGTTGCACTTCCGGCTGTAGTGGAACCAAGGAGACCGGCGCTCGCAGCTAATGTCGCAGAGCCAGAATTACCTCCAGTTCCAACTGCTATAACGCCTGCCGCAGAACGATATACCGATGCGTCTGCGCCGTCGCCAATCGTAAGTGTGCCCGCAGCATTCCCACCGAAAAAGGCGATATCACCGCCAAGTCTGAGTCGCGTGATATCGTTCGATTTTAGGTGTAAATAACCTGCAACCGAAAGCCCAGAAGTCTCTCCCGATGTATTCTGAAACACGCGCGCATAGTACGTCGTGTTGTCTGGGTCATAAACTCTAAATCCACCATCCGCACCAGATCCAGGTACGATTGCCAGGTCGTCTGATATACAAAACAGTTGCGCTCTCGTTGCATGAGCTGACGGAAGTGTCGTTGCTTCAAAAATTGCATATCTGGCATAAAGATTCCACGGCCTGTATTCCTCAGAAGAATCGTGATCGCCACCAAGATTCTGTGGTGTAGTTGACGACGGATACAACCCGCCTCCAAAAACGCCATCTTTCGTGCCACTTAGATCACCAAAAGTTACATACGTTCCAGCACTCGATCCAACAAGTGCAACCTGACCAGGATTTCCAACGTCAACTTGAGAAGTAATCGTCAATAGCGGATTAACCATCCTAATTCCTAAATACGATGTCAACGTATCAGGATCGTAAATCTTTAATCCACCTGAAGCACCAGAAGCTGGAACTACTGCCAAGTCATCTGATATAGCAAATATCTTAGGATTCGATGCATGAGCTGACGGGAGGGTAGTAGGAACGACTTCAATTATCTGTGCAAATGAGTCAAACGGTAATGAACTTGATCCAAAATCGTTGCCTGATGCAGAAGGTACAACATTATTTCCTACTGTTGCATTTGCCGCTAATGATAATGCCGTTGTTGCAGTTGCGGCGGTTGAGGCAGAAGCAGCTTGTCCGCCAGTCACATTACCAAAACCTGACATTAGTTATTTCTCCACGCACTAACTCTAAACTCAATACCTGACGTTCCTACTGTAAATGGTCTTAAATAAACTGAAGACCTTCTTTTACCATCAAATGTAAAACTCTCTTCTGGTTCATATCTAAAATTCCTAGCACCACCATCGTGACTCGATTCAATACTTAGCGTATTGTTGTCGTTTTTCACCATTATGTGATCGCTAGTAAATCCAAATTCAAATTTTAGCCAATTACCAGATAACGTTGCGTTCGCATTATCGCTGTAGTAATCAAATGTCGCCATCTATTCTCCTAAACTCTACAAATACCATAAATACAACTACTGTTAGTCAAAACATCCTCATAAACGTACTATACCTGTTTATTCAGTTTAGTTTAACTACTTCGCTAAAACTTTCGTCTACTGTAATCTAAATTTTAAAAGCGGCGACAACCTCTTTTCTCTAACACCGATATCCAACAAGTTTTTTAATCTTAACTTTCAATTTCACATTCCTTCTTCCCGTCAACTTTAAATCAATTCACATAAATCATTTCTCCTTCACTGGAAATGTCGGTATAGTATATTCTATCTTTATAGAATATACTAGTTCTATTATGTACTTTATATGTTCTCTTTCCGTACTATCATCGTACTACCGTACTTAAAAAGAGTACTTAGTACTTTTTACTAGAGTATAAAAGGGCGGATAAGGTTTGTCAAGGAGAAAATGAGAAAAATTTTAGGTTGACAAAGAGGTGGATTGAGGTTAAAGTTTTGTTTGTAAGAAGAGAAGCGGAGTGAGAAATGGGAACATCAAGGTTTGCGGGTTTGCGGCGATGTGATCGGAAAAAGAATATTGGAGTATTAAAGTAAAGGAATGAGTTTAGATGAAGATTTAGATTTAAAGAGCAAAGAAAGTAAAGTTGGGCTGGAAGCAAGTCCTTTCCCGAAGGAGAGCTTAATCGGTAAGAAGTTTGGAAAGTGGTTGGTTCTAGGCTTTGCAGGCTCGCGAAGCGGAGGAAAGGAGAATAAAATCAAAACCCCATACTGGCATTGCCTATGCGATTGCGGAATAATAAAGGCAACTAATGCCGGTAATCTTATAAGAGGAAAAAGTAAGGGTTGTGGCAAATGTTCAGCCCAACGACCTTCAGCGAACAATACTACATTTCCCATTCCATCTAGATTTTGGTTTAGGATAAAAGATGGCGCAAAAAATAGAGGTTTAGCATTTGAAATAACATCAGAGACAGCAGTAGCAGTTTACAAAGCGCAGAATGGAAAATGTGCTTTCAGTGGCAATGACATAGATTTTGCAGAAACGAACGAAGAACACATAGCCGGAGGCACTACAGCGTCTTTGGACAGGATAGATTCTTCGCTAGGTTACATAGATGGTAATATTCAATGGGTTCGCAAAGACTTAAATAAACTTAAAGGAAAACTTAAGGATCAAGTTTTTATAAAGATTTGCTGTGATATTGCAAAGCACCGTGGCAATTTAATTGAAAAGGATAATAAAAATGAGAATTAATCTAATGCTAATTGTTTTAGTTGCAATGTTGCTGAGCGGATGTGGGACAATGGAGTTAGGGAAAACTCCTGTGGAAGAAAGACTGCGAAGCGACATGCTAAAAATTGAAAGTGCCTGGACGAACGCAGGACGTGAAGAGGCTATTCGTGAAATCCTAATTCGCGACAAGATTCCATTTGTAGAGCATTCAATTAGCTGGCACACAAATAGAGTGAATTTTGAAATTGGGACTCGAAGAGGAACTCCAGGTGGAAGAGACGACGTGCTATTTGGAGCCTGGCATGACGCAAGTGATTCCCTTCTGAGCATGTTGCGTACTGTTTCAAAAGGCGTAATCGACCTTCCCCCCATGACTAATGGCGCCCTAGATAACGCCAGCGGTTGCGTCGTAGCACTCGAATTGGCTCGTCAAGGTCGCTGGTGCCTTATTGCCGGCGAACACCAGTCTGGACACTTGGGAGCGCGTTCATTTGCAGCTAATCTTGAGGTTTGGCCCGGGAACGTCGTAACGCTTTTCCACTTGGGAGGCTCAAGGCCAGAAGGCTACAGCGTTGGCCCCCTTACCTTCGATACGTCAGACGGAATTGCTTGGAAGATGTGGAGTCCGGCCTCTTCACTTTTATCGGAAGCACCTTGGGGAGCACTTCCTCGCGCTTCTTGGATTGATTGGAGAAGCACACACATTAGCGTTGTGATGGGGCCGCCGCCAGGCTTTGTAATGGACCAGCTACTAGTCAGCGCACAATCTATGTTTTTTATGAGTGCCCTTCCAATTACTCGCTACCACGGCATTCCCGACACTTCTGGAAATCTATCGGCGGCTTTTCTCGCAGATGCTGTTCTCCTATGCAAAAATCCAGGCTTGCAGAAGGTTTGGCAAGCACAAGACGAAAAGGATGGAAAGTAAATGTTTAAAATCTTATTCAGAGAAGATAAACACACTCACGACGAATATGACGCTTGTGTAAAACACTTCGGTACTGATGTGATTCGCTATAGACACGAGATCAAAAAAGGCGATACTATTCTTGGAAGATATTCTGTCCTTCCTTTCTATCACGAACTAGACGATGAATGCAAGAGTATTGGTGCGAAGTTGGTAAATAGTTTCAATCAACATAAATACATTGCAGATATGAAAGATTGGGTTCTCGACCTGGAAGATTTAACTCCAAAAACCTGGATGCTATCAGATCTCCATAATGGCTATATGTCCATTCCAGATACCGAATTTGGCTACTTCATCAAGGGTGCTACTAATTCTAAAAAACATCTCTGGAATACTCACGCTAGAGCTAAAACTAAAAACGATATTGGAGGCATCGTAAGTCGTCTAAGGGAGGACTTATTTTTAGAAGGGCAAGATATCGCAATCAGGGAGTTCGTTCCCCTCAAAGTCTTAGAGGAGGGAATTTCTGGCCTTCCTATGGCAAACGAGTACCGCTTCTTCTTTTTTAAAGGATATCTCATTGCAGAAGGCTTCTATTGGAGTATAATCAATGAGATGCCTGATATTCTCCCTCCTGTCGCCGCCTATGACATTGCAGTTGACGCTTCGGAGATTCTAAAAGATAAAGTGAACGCTTACGTAATTGATGTTGCAGAAAAAGTAGACGGGAAATGGATAGTGGTGGAAGTGAATGATTTCCAAATGTCAGGATTGTCAACTATTAATCCAAATTCATTTTACAGAGATCTTAAGGAGATAACTGAAAATGTATAAGTATGTTTTGATTTTCTTAATCATTATCTCGCCAGCTTTCTCTGATATTCTGATTGAGAAACTAGGAGCGCCTAAGTGGAAGGATAGGGAGATTGCTACTCTAGAGATCTTAGATGATCCATTGAAATATTTAGAGATTCTTCCGCAGCACTTCGAACACTCAGATCCAGAAATCAAACATCGTTGTCGTGTAATTTATGATAAGATGATTGAAGATTGCCCAATTTGGTTATTGCTTAAGTATCCTCATTTGTGGGAATTGAAGAGGAAAGCAATTTTGAAAGAGTATGATTACTATATGCAGTCAGGAAATGAGATTAGATTTGTAAAGACACTAGAAGGAGTACATAAATTAGATACAATTAAATGTGCAGATTTGATTCTTGAATTAAGTATTTCTCCAACCGAGTATAACGGTCCTTGGCTTCCAGTATATGCGCTAGGTGATGCGGCATACAAGGTTTGGAAGGAGAATCCTAATGCTGAAAATCCTTATCTGAAGTATCTAACTGAGAGAATGTATAATAGTTATAATGAATTGGAATACTTAATTGCAATTCAAAAAATCAAGTCATATGAGTTATATTCACTTCTTCTAGAATACTATCCATATCAAACTCAAGGATTGTACAAGTGGAAAGCTGGATTTTGGTATGTGTGGTATGGAGAGCTAGAAACTGTATATAATAGTTTGCTAATCAGTTTTCCAATTAGTTTTCATTTTAGAGCATTAGTAGAGAGACGAATCAGTATTAAGAGAGGAATAGAAATTTTAACAGCAAAAGAAACAGGACTTCATACATTTAGATATAAGCCAGATATAAAAGACGTAAACGAGGAGAGATAATATGTTACACAAAGATAATAAACTAATTTTACCACAGTCAGCAAAGCCCAGAGCACAAGCGTCAAAAGGATTTCGTGTCCCAAAAGAGGATGACTTTGCGCTCGTTCCGGTGTATACTTTTCTCAGGAACGTCAAGTGCCCAGAGATCGACTGTCATACCGGTACTCTACAGTTTAACGGCATGGCATATCCCTCAACCCCACCGAGATACCAACATCAGTGTACGGCGTGTGGATGTCTCTACGATCTTCCGCAGCAATTTCCAATCGCTCAGTACGCGCCAATCCCCAAGCCGCCCAAGGAAGAAGTAGATAGACACGATGGAGGCTAATAATGATTTACGTACTCTATGACGATCCCTGCATTGATGGTTTTGGATCTGCGTTTGCATTCTGGATCAAATACCAGAATTCTGCAACCTATCTTCCCGTCAACCGCTATAAGGGTCCATTTGAATTTCCTACCCCTTTGCAGGCGGAAGATGAAATCTACATTATTGATACTTCATTTCCAAGAGAAAGACTTTTAGAGTGGAAGAAGATTTGTAAAGTTGTTTTACTTGACCACCACAAGTCAGCTCAAGAAGAATTAGGCGATCTAGACTTCTGCCATTTTGATATGACTAAATCTGGATGTGTCCTAGCTTGGGAATATGTGAATAAGCATTACACCGATAAGAATATTCCAATTACTGTTCCTAAAATATTGCTGCACATTCAGGATAGGGATTTGTGGAGATTCAAATTACCAGAAACTGAAGCGATTACTGCCGCCCTATTTATGAAAGAGAAAGATTTCGGAATATGGAATAACTATCTCTGGGACAACTTCATGTATACCGATCTTCTGCTTCCAGGTAGAGCACTAATTGAGCATAAAGACCAATACGTAAAAGAAAGAATTGCCGAAGTCAAACTAATCACAAATTCATTAGGAGATACCGTTCCTCTAATCAATGCAACTATCTATGCTTCAGAATTAGGAGACGCTTTGTGCAAGAAGTTTCCTGAATCTCCATACGCCATGATTATGTCCGTTACTAGCCTCAATCCTCTAAAGTTCAAGTTTTCACTAAGGTCAAGAAGAGTAGAAGGAGCAGATGTATCTAAAGTTGCAGCAAAGTTTGGAGGGGGAGGACATAAGGAAGCCGCTTCGTTCTCAGTATCTAATTTGAATGATATTTTAAAGGAGAATGATAGTGGACCGAGATAATAGAATCAAAGCCGAAGTATATGATGCAAAGAATGACTTGCGTACTAAAGTTGTTCGTTTACTAGACGGTGATGAATATTTAGATACGCTTGACATTGTAGTTCATTGGACTATAGGAAAAAAATGGAGCACTGGTTCGACAGACGAAGAATTACGCTCTATCCACAAAGGAAGATTAGAAATTTGGTCAAAGTTTGCTGACAAGATTATTGAATTAGTTAAAGGAGAATAATAATGTTTAAAAATAAAGTTGTTCAAACTCTGATGTGTAGCCTAATTGCCTCAAGCGCATTTCTTGGAACTCTCTATGGACTATCTTTTATTCCAGAGAAATCCATTCTTAATGAGATTGATGAAATTGTTGAATTAGAAGTCTTTTTCGCAAACCAGACAGAGAATCCTCCGATAAAGGTAATCATGCCGCGTTCAGAGGCAACCGAGTTTATGGAGAATCTAGAGCCAGGAGATAAAAACTCAACAAAGTGTAAGTTCTTCACAGTCAAAAATCAATGGGTGAAATTTGCCAGAGTCAATGAAGTCAATAAGGGAGAAAAGTAAATGTATAAATTCAGTATAATCTTCTTAATTCTAATCTGCTTAATTGGATGCTCTGATAATTCGGCCGTCTCTAGTTCGGCACCAACAACAACTTGCCGCGTTGCTACAGTCAATCACGACGGCCATATGTTTGTAATGGCGTATAGAGATGGGGCTGGCGGAATTTCAATTATTCATCATCCAAGTTGTAAGTGTAAAGGAGAAAAGTAAATGTATAAATTCAGTATAATTTTAGTAATTGTATGTAGTCTAATGTTTGTCGGATGCGATATCGAGAGGGTTCATATTCGGTCTACAACATACTCTCCGCCTGCGCCAGTATATTGCCCGCCACCTGTGTATGTAGAGCCAGTAAGGCCAGTTGTAGTCCATCCTGTGCCTCGCTATTACTATCCCCCGCCAGTACATCAACATTATCCACATCATTACGACCGCCACAGAAATCCTCATCACAGAAATTGGAGGTAATTGCAATGATTACTAATTGGCTTATTGCTGTTTCTGAATTCTTCATTAGTTTCTTCAGTGATGTTTATGAAGAATTCGATTACCCTCTAGATTGGATGGCTGTCTTTATGGTCTGGGCTCTCATTATCGGCTTTGTTTCATATATTGTCTTTATGTTCTCAAATTAGGAAAATTACAATGTTCATCATATATTGCACTTGTGTTGTTTTCTTACTTGTACTTGTGATTTTTGCGGGCACATTTAAGTCAGATAAGTCAGAGATGCCGCCGTGGGAAAAGAAAGATGAACCTAGACCGCCTTGGCATCATACAACAATTAAGAAGGGATATTAATATGTTCAATTTCATTTCTAATATTGCAGATGATGTAAATACAATGTTGAGTAATTTCTGGGAGGTTCTGTATCTTAGTTTACCAAGATGGCCAGATATTAATTGGCTAGACGTGTATTACTACGCCTGGCTAGCTATCGCCTTCTCTTTCTATTCCTATTTCATCTTACTAGTTGCAGGAGCGATCTCGGTATGAAACTCTCACTTGCGGACTTAGCAGTTATTAGACACTTACTTGGCTTTATTTCGGCGAATACAGCAAACTTGGCAAAGCTTGGATTTAGTTGCGGATATACACCAGAAGCGACAAAAGGAGTAAAAGACAGATTTGTTGATGAGATGGAAAGTGTGAAATTAGGAATTGTTCTAATTGAGGGAGATAAGTAATATGAAACTAGATCATTTAGCTCTCAGAACAACTAATAGAATCAAGACTGCCGAATTTTGGATTAAAGCATTTGGTTATAGAATTTCTGAAGAATTTGATATTCCATTTTCTAACGGAACTTTTGCCAAGTCTATTGCGCTAAAACCTCCTACTGGCTCTGATATGCCTGAACTTTTTATTTCTGATGGAGAGGAGGGCAGCGTCGTAGGAGATTGGGTAAAAATTCACGGTTCAGGGTTGCATCACGCGGCAATTAGTGTAGACTCAGTGGAGCAGACGATGGAAGAGTGGAAAAGGGCCGGATACGCAGAATTCACCACAAGTGAGCCAATTGTCTGTAGTGATAATTCAATGACACAGATTTTCACAAAGCCATCAGATGTAAATGGATTTGTTATTGAATTAATTAAAAGATCAGTCGATTCTCCAGGATTCTGCGCCGGGAATGTCAAGAAATTAATGGAATCAAGTAAAGGATAATAAAATGTTCAAGAAATTCACTAGTCATTCATTCACTTTTTTGCTTTCTGTAGTTATAATCTACTGCGCCCTCATAGCTATTATAGGAATCAAGTCTTGTGTACAAACTGGAAACGCAGACAGAGCGGCAGATAAAGCGGCATACTACAAGTCTAACAATCTGATTAGCGCCACAATTATTATGGACAACAGAAGTCCTTTTGATGGCTTATTTTCTGCCGGCGAACTCGTGAAAATCAAAAAGGCATTCAACGACAAGACTGGAGAAGCTTTTTGTTTCTCACTCAGGTCGCACGAGTGGTATGGAGTGCCAACTTCCGCGAATATTGATACCAGTCATATTGTTTCAATTACGGAGAATCCAAATGAGTAGACTAACAGTTGGAGTTATCATCGGCAGGTTTCAAGTCCCATCTCTTCACAAGGGCCATAAAGCTCTTATCAGGAAAGTAAGAGCTGAAAACAATATTTGCATTGTCCTTCTTGGCGCCACTCCATCCTTACCGTCAACTACGCGTCAACCTCTTTCTTTTGAGGTAAGGAAGAAGATGTTTGATAAGGAAGGATTGTTTGTATATAAGATCATGGACAATCCTACTGACGAAGGATGGAGTGAACAAGTAGATAGGACGCTAGAGTGCTACTTTCCAAATACTGATTATGTAGAAGGTGCCAGAAGTTACGATTTTACACTATATGGTTCTAGAGATTCTTTTATTTCACACTATAAAGGCAAACATCGAGTTGTTGAAGTTGCACCAGTAAAATCAAAGTCAGGCACAGAATTGAGGAGTGCAGTAGCAATTGAAGATTCTACTGCTTTTAGAAAAGGTATTATCTATGCCGCAAATCAAAGATATCCTACAATGTTCTGCACTGTTGATGTAATCATTAGAAATTCTTTTAATTCTCACATTCTATTGGGAAGGAAAAAGAATGATCCAGTCGGCAAGTGGAGATTCCCTGGCGGCTTCCTAGACCCAACTAAAGATCAATCCTTCCTCGATGCAGCTAAGAGAGAAGCAGACGAGGAAGTGAAGGGATTGACATATCAAGAATGGTACTGGAATCACTGCGGCTCACTCCTTGTAGACGATTGGCGATACAGAAGAGAGCAAGACAAGATTATGACCACAGTTTTCACCGCCAGAGCTACAAGTTTAGGTTTGCCAACTGCCGGAGATGACCTAGATATGGTCCAGTGGTTTGAGCCAAGTCAGTTGCCAGAAGTTTTAATTAATGAACACAAGCCAATCTGGACTACGTTTGGACAGAAATACTAAAGGAGAATACAATGACTGAGAAAATTATTTTAAATGTAACAGAAGAAGCAGCAGTTCTAAAAGTAAAAATTGACGAGAAGAGAAAGCAGAGTATGAAGGATCTTATTGGAGCGACAAAAGAGGCAATCGTTCTTGCGCTCGCTAATGGCCATAACCGCTTTAGTCTTCGCGATTCTATGTTTCCTTATGAAATTACTGACCAAGATCTTCTAAACACAATTGAATTAGATGATCCAGAATATATGATTATCGCCGATTTGATTGGGCGCCATTATTTCAAGATTGTAAAGAAGTCAGAACATGAAGCGAATAGGCTAGCATATGAGGCAGCAAAAATTCGTGAGGCGAAGTGGACATTTAAATTTATGGAAATGCTAAAAGAAGGTCACCCCGGAGTAATTATGCCTCTATTCTTTGTAATTACTGGTATCGCTATGGTACTAATAACAATTTTACATTAAAGGAGAGATACAATGAGTAATATTATTTTGAATACAGACAGTTATAAGCTATCTCATAATCGTCAATTGCCACCTAAGACTGAAAAAGTTTATTCTTATTTCGAGTCTAGAGTTGGCGCTAAGTTCCCAACTACAACCTTCTTCGGACTGCAATATCTAATCAAGAAACACCTAACCGGAAAGGTTGTAACTCACGAAAAGATTGCGCAGGCCAAGGCTATTGCAGCAGCTCACTTTGGCTCAGGCTCACTCTTTAATGCGGAGGGTTGGCATTACATCTTAGGAAAACACAAAGGTTATCTTCCAATCTCAATCAGGGCAGTTCCAGAAGGTATGTCAATTCCAGAGTCAAATGTCTTGATGACAGTAGAAAATACGGATCCAGCAGTCCCGTGGTTGACAAATTACCTAGAGACCCTACTCTCTCACGTCTGGTACTCCTCAACCGTCTGCACTCTTTCTAGAGAAGTAAAGAAGATTATCCTTGCCGGACTAGAGAAGACTGGCGATCCAGCTGGAATTGGCTTTAAGCTCCACGACTTTGGCTACAGAGGGTCTACGTCTGTCGAGAGCGCTGGCATTGGAGGATTAGCACACCTTGTTAACTTCCTCGGCACAGACACCCTAGCGGCTCTAGAAACAGGTATGGAGTATTACGATTCTGAGGTAATGGCTTTCTCAATTCCAGCTTCCGAACACTCTACAATTACTTCATGGGGCGGACCTGAGAAGGAGGTTGATGCGTTTAGAAACATGCTAGAGCAGTATCCTTCTGGCCTTGTTGCCTGTGTTAGTGACAGCTTTGATATTGAGAGAGCCTGTACTGACCTCTGGGGCAATGAGTTGAGAGAGAAGGTGCTAGCTAGAGATGGCGTCTTAGTTGTCCGTCCTGATAGCGGCGAGATTGTTTCTACGGTTCTGAATGTCCTGAGTCGTCTAGGTAATGCCTTCGGTACTACTGTCAATTCTAAGGGTTACAAGGTTCTGAATCCGAAGGTAAGAATGATTCAGGGTGACGGCTGTTCAATTCACACTATTCAAGAAGTCATTAGAAGAATGGCAATTGATAAGTGGTCTGTTGACAATATTGCATTTGGTATGGGTGGGGGCTTACTTCAAAAAATGGATAGAGATACACAGAGATTCGCCTTTAAGTGTTCCTCTGTCACAATCGACGGGAAAGAGCAGGATGTTTACAAGTCGCCTAAGACTGATATGACGAAAGCCTCAAAGCGTGGCAGACTTGAATTAATTAGAGTTGGTTCTGAATACAAGACTGTAAGGGCTGAGGAAGTCGAAGGAAGAGAAGTTGTAATGCGAGAGGTCTTTAGAGACGGCATTTTGCTTAATGATGAGAAGTTCCAAACAATTAGAGATAGGGCGGCTCTATAAAGGAGAATGTAATTATGTCAATTGAATCAACAAGAGCGGAACTAATTTCAGAAGCTAAAAAGAATCTAGAATTCAAAAAGCAACAAGAAGCTAATTTGAAAGTAACTCTAGAAAAGGAAAGACAAAAAGAAATAAACGGATTAGTTGAAATTGCTAACATGAAAATTGCAAAAGCTATTGTCGAAGGTAAGGATCAGTTTAAATTAAAATTTGATTTCTTTATGGACAATTTTGAACCAGAAGATTTGTGCGATCTACTAAATGGTGATGATTATACTTTTACCCTCAAGCATGAGCCAGGCAATTTTAGTATTGCTTGGAGTATTTTCACAGATAAAGATCTATATTACACATTCGGAATTCACAAGAAATAAAGGAGAAATAAATCATGTCAAGTAAAGAAAAGCAGATTATATTCAAAATAATTCTCTGTACAGTATTTATTTGTTTACTTAGTTTGATTATCGGTCCAATTATTAACCCGTCTCTACAAACTACAGAGAAAACAGAAGGCGACTTTCCAAAGGTGTACTGGAGTCTGCACAGAGGAGTCGGCGGTCCTAGGATTCTAGCTGGCACCTTTGCACACCACGATCATACTTGGGAAGTGTTTTATATCTCAAGCGGTTCATACGCCCTTCATTCTCCATCATGTACTTGTGTGAAGAAATGAGAATTCACTACGTAATGATTTGGCACAACTTATCAGATAATAAAGTCTACGTTCAAGATGGTAGGCTAGAAGGAAAGGATGTAATTGAAAGAATGAATACAATTATAGAAACGACATGCAGATCTTATTTGGGCAAAAGCACACTAATTGGATTCTCACATGCTTTCTATTAATGAATCAGCAGTTAGGGATATGAAAGCACGTATGTATTTTATGAATCACGACTATAAACCAACAAATAAGGATAACACAATGTCACTATTAAATAAAATCAAACAAGACAGAATTGATGCAATGAAATCTAAGTATAAGCAGAAAGTAGATTTATTGGGAGTGATTCTTGGAGAAGCAACTAAGCAAACAAAAGAACCTTCAGACGATATGATTCTGAAGGTTCTTAAAAACAATATCACAACTACTCAAGAAGTAATTAAAACTCTAAATAGACAACTGGAAAAACATAATACAACTATGGCAGCACAAGATGGCTACTGCGCAACAGCAGAAGCACTTTTAGAACACATGAATAGATGCAGTGAGATTCAACACATTGAAATCGCAGTTGGTGCAGCTAAGAATGAGCTTAACCTTCTGACTCCCTATCTTCCCGCCGACATCTCCGTTCACGATATTAGAACGTTTGTTGACGAGAAGAAAGCGGCAGGAGAAGATGACTTTGGTACTTTGATGAAGCTATGCAAGGCTAAGTGGGGACAGTCCGTAGATATGAAAGTAGTATCACAAATAATTAAAGGATAACTCTCCTATTATAAAATTTACGTCTTGCTTGTGCGCTAAATCCAGAAATCTCATCATTCAATTGAGGCGGTAGTGGTGCTGACGGAGGAACGTAAAACTCGTTTCCAACCCATTGCTCACCTACGGAACACCCTTTACATAATACGCCAGGCTTGTCCTTAGAATCATCGTCACTACCTGCCATAAAGAACTTCTGACAGCCTTTACACTTAAACGCAGGATGGTCAGGATCCGCCATACAGACAGAACACATTACGGTGCCGTTTGCTAGTGTTACAGATTCGGAAGTATTACATAATGCAGTCTCTTTGTCGCAAGTGGAACAAGTGGTCACGTCGCCAGACTTAATATGCCCCGACAAACATTCTTGACAGATTGAATTTATATATCCGCTGGCTTCGTAAATATCTTTCTTTAATTCATTAGTCCAAGTATTGTCGCAATCTTCACATTGGAAACCATCTTTTTCAAAACAATCCCGACACCACTCTTCTTCAGTTTGATATCTTCTACCTTCTACATAATCAGTTTTTACAGTAATAGTTTCCTGTCTATTGCAAGGACTATCGCATGATTCGCACACAGTAAAATGCTCACCATAACAATCATCACATATCTCTCCATCAAAGCCTTCTGGAGAAATACCTTCGTCTCGTTTTAGTGTTTTACCGCACAGCTCACACTCTCTATAATTGCCACCTTCGATTGCTTCTTGATAATCGGGTCGTTGCGTAATTGCCGGTAGTGCGTGATCTGCTACTTGTTCTAGAGCTGTCTCAATGAATTCTGCAAACTTCTCGTCATCATTGTGAAATTGAGCGCCAAAGTTCTTTTTGAAGAGCTTATCATCAATTAAATTTTCTCCAACACTCATCATTGATTCTTTTAATTCTTTATAACTGTCATCTTTTGTGTCAATAAAACAATCATCTTCTGGAGTCCATACTGTAAAATTACCTTCTTTATTATGAGCTGTTCCGAATAACGGCTTCTTATAGTTGCCATTACCATAATAAATTACAAAAATAGGTCCATAATTACTGTATTCATTAAAGTGTGCCGGAGTCTCCCAGCCAATACACCACTTAGAATCTTTCTCGTTTCCACACATGATTCGAGATGCTTTGTGATCGAATAATTGATAAACAGCTACATTTTGGTTCTCACTTATCTTCTTAATGCCTTTATTGTTCGTAGCCGCCATAGCCTGATCGAATCTAATTGCACCAGAATCATACTTACTCAGTGCCTGTTTGGCCTCTCCTAGTGTCTTATAGTTAGCTAAGTTTCTCTCTTCTGGCGGTATTACTTGTCTATTTACTAGGTGCTCGTATTGATCTAAAACCTCTTTACAGAAACCAGGATCAAAATTAATATATCTATCGTCTTGCATATCATTAATATACCAATTCACAACAAGAGAAGCATGTTTTGGAGATATAGCTGCTAAATCATCATATTCGTTTTGTGCTAAGAGTTTAAGATTTTCTTGTGTTTTCTCCGAATTTAAAACACGTAAGTCTGACTCAGAACGCTCAATTGCTCTTTGTAAATACGGAAAGTCTCCAATCTCAATCGCATTTCTTTGTTGTTCAAGAATTTCCATCTGAGTATCGAATCTGTCACTATGGAAATGTTCTCTGTTTTTAATCAAGTCATTCTTCCTATAATCAATATCATCAAGATCTTTTTTAGCTAATTCCATAGTCCTTTGATACTGAAGAAGCGATTCCTTTATGCCAACGATTTTCTGCTCGTTGTTTTGTAATTTTATCTTATAAAGCCTAGCAATATCGTCTCTTTTGCCGGCTTCTCTTATCATGGCTTCGCTAAATCTGTCTACTATGCTTAAACTTTTATTTTCATATCTCATGTTATTTCCCTAAGCCTTGTCCTCTAAACTTTATCACGCTACCCTTGACAACCTCGACCATATATCATATACTATAGGAAAGGAGCGCCTCTAATATGAAAACCCAACCTCAGAAGTGGTATCTGGTCTGCTCGGACGGCTTCCATTCAAACTCGACAGATGTAAAAGAGATTACAGAAAAGGAAGCTCAAGATTTAAAGGCAAAGAATCCAAAAACTGCTAAATTCATTTTCAATAACGAGAAAGCAGCGAATAACGCATCGGCAAGATATGACGAAAGAGGCAGACTATGAACCTAATCCAACACCTAGCCGAGAAAGGAAACAAATGTAAGCATTAAATGGGTAAAATTAAAATAAATAAATCAGATATCGAGTCGCGCATTTTAGATGGTAAAAGTATCGAAGATATTTCTATAGATTTAAATGTTTCTAAAGGAACTATCGCTAGAAGGATTGTTGAATTCGATCTAGGAAGAGTTGAAAAGAATATAGAAAACAGAGTCGGAGAAAGATTTGGTAAACTGGTCGTACTGTCTGTGGTCTACGGCGAAAAGACTAATGGACAGCCTAGAAGAAATAGGCTAAAATGCACATGTGATTGCGGTAATCAAATTATAGCTCTTGCCTCTAATATCGTTTCTGGAAAAACAAAGTCTTGCGGATGTGGAGAAGAGGCTAATAAAAAGATAATTTTTGCACCTACAACATCATTAATAAGAGTTGGAGACGTAAGCTTATTATACTTTAATAGACTTAAAACCAGCGCAAAACAAAGAGAGTTATATTTTGGGATAACGATGGAAGATATTTGGAGCAGATATAAAGCACAAACTGGAACATGCGCAATCTCTGGCAGACCAATATTTTTCAACAAAATCTGCACTGGTAGTGAAAGACAAACGGCATCAGTAGATAGAATTGACTCTACTGAGGGATACTATCCAGATAATATACAAATTGTTCATACTAGAATAAATAAGATGAAATCAAATCTACCAGATGATATTTTCCTAGGATGGTGCGTCGATATAGCTAATTTTAACTGCTTATACAGAAGTGAGGATTAAATTATGAACATTGTACAAATTTTTGAAGATAAGAAGAAAATTAGTCCTCCTAAGTGGCTATCTACTAACCTAGTTTACCTAATTGATATGGGGTCGCACGCCTATGGTTGCAATGGCGAAAATAGTGACTTTGATATCTTCGGTTTCACTATTCCTCCTAAGAATTTAGTTTTTAGATCTAATGAGATTCCTGGATTTGGGAAACAATTTGAGCGCTTCTCGGTTTGGCAGGAACATCACGCCAAACATCCAGATAATAACAATAGTCCAGATTATGATTTCTGCATTTATTCAATTGTTGATTATTTCAATTTAGCAATGAATGCAAATCCAAATATCACGGACGGATTATTCGTTCCTCAAAGGTGTATTCGCCACATCACGACAATCGGCCAAATGGTAAGAGATAATAGAAAACTCTTCTTGCACAAAGGTTGCTTCAAGAAAATGAGAGGCTACGCTTTGAGCCAGATTCACAAGATGAAGGAAAAGAATCCAGGGGAGCGCACAGGTAAGCGTGTTGCCGATGTTGAAAAACACGGTTATGACTTGAAGTTTGCCTACCATACAGTTAGACTGTGCCTGGAGTGTGAACAAATCCTGACAGATCACGATTTAGACCTAGAAAAAGATCGCGAGGTTTACAAGGCAATTCGTAGAGGCGATTGGACCGAAGCTGAGATATATGAGTTCTTCAATAGAAAAGAAAAGTCATTAGATGAATTATGCCAAAAATCAACTCTTCCACACCATCCAGATGAAGAAGCAATTAAGAACCTACTGCTTCAATGCCTCGAACACCACTACGGAAGCCTTGAATCATGCATCGCCTCTACTGATTTCAAAGAACAAGAACTAGCTAAAGCATTTACACAAATTCGTGATATCTGCAATAAAGTAAAATGTATTTAAGGAGAATAAAGTGAATAAGGAAATTAAGGAAGAATGGCTTGCTGCACTCAAGTCTGGCGAATACAAAAAAGGAATTGGAATGTTAAGATCTGGAGATGATAGGTATTGCTGCCTAGGAGTCCTGTGCGACCTTCATAACAAAAAGCAAGAAGTAAACGGCTGGGTTGCACATAAAATCGTCGATGAAACGAAATACTCTTATCACTGTTCCGTTGGGTACTCGCCTTTAGCAGTACAAGAGTGGTCAGACCTGAAAACAATGATAACTCTTACCAAGCTTAATGATTCCAGTGATACATTCGACAAAGTAATAGAATATATTGAAAAGCAACTCTAGGAGAACAAAGTGAATAAAACAATCAAAGAACTCTGGATTAAAGAATTAGAATCAGACAACTACAAACACGGAACTTTTAAATTAAAGCAAGAAATCGGAAGTCAAACACGACATTGCTGCCTCGGCGTTCTCTGCGAAGTTCATAGGAAATTAAAGAAGAAAGGAGAATCTGTCTGGGAAAGACATCAGGTAGAAGAACACGATATGAGCGCATTCTATCACTACAAAAACAGAGGGTCAGCACTACATGAAGATTTGCTAGAGTGGGCCGAATTAGACAGTAACCAACAGTGGGACTTAGTTGCAATAAATGACAATAGTAGAGATTATTCAAGACAAATTAAGTTTATTAAAGAGAAACTATAAAAGGAAAGGAAATTACAATGACTGATATCAAAGAAATTATCGAATTAGCAGCAAAGAAACTAGATGAGACAAAACATAAGTTGGCAAATACTCTAGTGAAAAGCTTCGACTCTATTGAGCAATACATGAGGGAAGAATCAGAAGCTTACACCGAAGAAATTGTAAAATCATTAGTTGAATCTGCTGTTGATAAAGTCACAGATCAAATTAGTAAGAAATTCAAAGATGATCCAGTCGTAAAGGCCACTCTAGATTCAGCTAAGACTGAACTAAAGTCCTATATTGACAAGTCGTTCCAGAAAGCCCTAGACGAGCTTAAGAAGCAACTGGAGACACTAGAGCTACCAAGCGACACCAAGAAGCCTGTGAGCGAGCCTAAGCCCTGTAGCATCCCGGAAATGAGCCCTACGGAGAAGAAGGCTAGAGAGATCGCGGACATGCTTGGCAAGGTAGATACAATTGACTATATGCTAAAGCAGTGGTATTGGCGTTTTACTTCAGATCCGACTCTCATTAATCTAGAGATTGACACGTTAGATATTTGTGATAGAGACTGTTATAGTATTCCAGCTCTAAATATCAAAGCCAAAACCGATAAAGAAGGTCCGTTCGGTCTAGTTGGATTAGTAAGCCACTGCGCTCTACAAGACAAAGATGTAGAGCTAGTCAAAAATAAGAGTTCAAAAGATATCTATCTCAGGATTTGCTAATGTCAGAGATCTATGAAAATAGAAAATCTGCTATTCAAAGCGCCATAGATTCAGCAGAAAGAAATATTAAGTCAGCTAGAGAATCCATCCTATTTGATCTAAATCATAAATTGGGTATGCATGTCGCAAATGTAATATATCCCAATATACGCTCCATTGCGCACTGTAATTACTTACACATATATGATAGATTCGTTGATGAGGATTACTTTAAATTTAATAACAAGTTGTCTCTAGATGAAATTACTAAAATACAAACCGATTACTCTAAAAGAATATTTATCACTCTAAATGAAAGGCATTTCCATACGGGACAAATAAAATTCCAACAAGTAAATGATCTAGTAGAAGCCGATGACCTCTACCTAGAATATATCCTCGGCACAGAAAATCCTATCTTCGAAGTCAAACTAAAAGAGAATATCTACGAGAGATTGGTTCTACAAGATTTTAGTCTCACTACTAATCCAAATTATAAAGTCTCTATTCAATCTCCAAATATTGAGAATGGCTCTAAAGAATTAAAGTTCACCACTAATGAATACTTCACCATGAAAGGCAGAAAAATTATATGAAACCACTTACGGAAGAACAAATTAAAAGCATTAGAGTCAAACAATCCTCAGAATTTAAAGATTCGCCTCACAAAATCTCTAACGTCCTTCTCTCCGTCTACTCCGATGGAAAACAGTGGACTAATGGGTTTGGACTAGATAGAGCTGAACATCAGTGGATTAAGAAAAATGAAGTAGTCTTCTACACTGCCTATAAATTCAACCAAGAGTACAAGAAGGGCGATCCTTGGGCCACACCTAGAATTGCAATCTGCGGCTCTGTAGGGGCTACTCTAGGCTGCGTAAAAGATAGGGATGACATCGCACTCACAAGGTTCAATCGCCCAGCCCCAACAGACCTTGACTTCGTAGTGACCTCTCTAGAACATGCCATGACCTTTATCGGCAGACTTCTCTCCACTATGGAATTCGCTCACTATGGAAGAATTTATTATAACCATAAGACAGACTTCGTTGCTCCTGGCGCTATTACTCATATCCGCCTAGAGTCAAGATTTTGGCTTCCTATTTGTATTTTTGTAGTTCCTGATAGTAAGTTCAAAACTACTTCAGTCTCCAGATACATGCCTCCAATTCAAAATCTCCAAATAATTCAAGATGCCGCTCTAGCACTCTCTGAAAAAGATGGGAAAGCAAGAGAGGCAGCTAAAATCCAGGCAGACGAAGATAAAGACTACGATGAGGTCGAATTCTCTAAAGTTGACGAGAATAAAGTGGTCTCGCATGAGTTCAAAGATGGCGATATAATTGATCTTAGTAATCCATTTAATAACGACCCTCTTCATTACGAAATTTATTACGGTGATGTCAAATACAACAATAAGGATCTACTAATGCCGTGGAAAGGCGATGTCGAAACTGAAACTGAACCTTATTATGCCCCTCCGCACGAATTCGATGACAGCGACGAAGACTACAACTTTAAAAAACAACTACCTCTACAAACAGACGAAGATGCAAAAGAGGCACAAAATGTATTCTGGTCAGTTACCTACGTCTCCCGACCATTCTGCGCTCCTGTAACTAACTTCTTCCCAAATTATAATTGTGCAGAGACATACTTGAATTATATAGAGAAGACACTAAACCCTCACGACATCTATATCTCCAAACCAAGGAAACAACTAGATGACTCTACTCCTGTCTCATCCGCTTATGGCTATGCTCTAAATTCTAAAGGCGATGTAATCTCAACAAAAGAAAGAAATGAGTGGTAAATATGGAACCTATGACAACAGAAGAAATTAATCTTAAAACAGAAATTAAACAACTAGAAAAATCAATCTGCCTTATAATGAAAGTGGCAGAGCAAAGAAAAGATCATATAGAAGAAAAAATCAGAGCATTAATGGAATCTTGCGACCACAGACTGATAACCTACTATCCACAACAATATGACTCATTCAGAGAGTGCGATATCTGCGGCAAATATAATCCTAAAGCAAGGAGCATAATATGAAATGTCAACTAGACGGAGGCTTAGACTAATATGGCAACTACATCCTACCCTTTCATCACCACCTACTTAGAAAAACAACCAAATACTAGACATGCTCTCACCTACAGCCATCAAAAAAAAGCATTCTCCTTCTTCGATGACGCTAGCGAAGCTATTGAAGATGGGATGACGCTCTCAGAAAGAGATATTCACGACCTAGCAGATATGTTCCTCACTATGTCCATTCATATCAAAATGCTAAAAGGCGAATTAGAAGTACTAAATACTAATATATAAAGGAAATAATAATATGAAATACTACATCTCTCAAGATAAATTACTAAACTTCAGAATCCTCTCTAATGGCTATAGATTCAAAATCCAACAGGAAATCTGCACCATATCATTCGATAAAGGCGAAGAACGTCTCAACCCAACAGGATTCTTCCAAGAGGTAATGAATCCAGATAACTCTCACGAACCTCTAATCTTTATTACACAGTCAGATGCCGAAACCTATATCTACAAACAAATCTTCCTACATCACGAAAAATCTCTTACTTGGTATGTAATTTAATTCTAACTATAAATAATTTAATCCCAAATTACGCACATTCAAAAGCGTAAAGGGACAATCTATATAAGCCAAATTTCAAACATGTAAGCTATTCAAACTCGCCATAACTCTTTCTCCGGTGACTACTTAATGGCAACCAAAAGTACGCCTTCATCTGTGGATATTCAAGCTCTACAAACTCATCCATAAGCTCACAATCTTACTATACACAAAAGGAAACAAATATGCTAAATTCCGAAATAAATCAAATAGACATACAGCTCTCAGAGAATGACGAACACTGTTACTCAAGCAAAGGAACAAAAATCTCTATCCATAAAACATCAAGCTACTTCCATATCAGTATAGAACACGAATACAATAATGTCATTCAAATGGACCTAACTCCTGAAGCTTACGCTACCTTAATTAAAGGCTTCAATGCCATCCTTCCCGTCAACCTTTAAAGACCTAAGTGTGCTAAGGCAAATTGAACGTAGTGAGATCTGCCGCGAATAGCCCTAAAAAGCCCCGTAGCCGCCCGTAGAGCCAATATGGTACCTAAATTCTAATGACGGGGGTAGGGGTGCCTCTAAGCCTCTGTAAAAGGCACTACGCCTCCTGTGGTGAGGTACCGGTACTTAGAAAATAAAGAAGGGTCTCCGCTACGGTATTTTGATTCTAAAATATATCCTACGCGGCTCCCGACCCTCCTTACCTCCTTTATGGGTTCCCTTGATACGCGACCAAGTAATAGCCTATACAGAATCGTGCAGGAATAAATGCAGCTTGGCATGGTACTTGCGTAGGCTGTAGCACATAGCGTACCAGAGAGCGTAGCGAACCTTATCACTCGTATGGCACGCTGTTTGCATACACTGCGATGCCGTAGTAATGCGGGTCAAACGGTGCGATATGTACACGAGCGCCGCTAATGTACCTAGGAGCTCGATGTACTTGCCCCTATCCCATCGTACTAAGACGTACTCGATCGTCGAACCTGGGGCATTGTAGCGCATGATGAAATGTCGAGGGCGCGTGTATAAGGTGCGTGCGAGGTAGCCGACGAGAGTAGAGGCTATCAGTACTGCTATTTATATTTATAATGGTTTCAATGAGTTATAATAGAGTAAGCCCGGTGTACCATTGTTTTATTATGGTACACCGGGCTTGTTATATTTAGAGGTAAGAGAAAGACTGGCAAGTCTAAGTTTTATTTGGAGATAGCGTTGATGAATGCCTCTGCGTCGTTGATGTTTTTGAATACAGCTATGAGATCATCTTCGTCATCGCCCATGATTACTACAACCCACCAGCCTCTCATATAGAGTGGGAGGTTATCGAATTCACTATCTGTTACTTGTCTCATTTCCATTTGCATGTTAGGCATTCTCCGTGTACTTACAGTTTGGGTATTGGATACAGCCGTAGAAGTTGCCATTCTTTCCTTTTCTGAGTTTAGTAGGGAAGTTGCAGTATTGGCAGGTTGGTCCGAGTAGTTCTAGTTCCCATTTATCTAGTCTGAGTTGGAGGTTCTTCTTCCATGATTCTACACGATTGACTCTCTTATCTGACCCTATTCCTTTGATAGTTCCTTCTGGTAGTCTGTACACGAGGCAGACTCTGATAGCATCTTCGCCTACTTTGCGAGAAGTGCCGTGTGCGATGCTGGTGTAGACTCTGAGGCATGTATGTGGCTTTACTATCTTGCCGTATACAATTTCAGTAGTTCCCTCTAGTTTTACCTCTTTGAATTGTTGTGCTTCTAGGTGTTGTCTCATTTCTAGTTCGGGGATGGAGACGTAGTGAGCTGCCATTGTGTAGCCTCTAGTATGGTTTGAGAGGCGCCGTGTGGAGGGAGGCGACCTCTGTAGGTTTGGGGTTGCGATCGTGGCTTGACGGTGCCTTAGCGGGCCGTTTCCTTGCTACGCTGTCCAGATCATCGCGGTCTTAACGTGGAAGTTTCCGAGGTATCCGGCTTTACGGCACCGCAGGACGGCAGCAATAACCTCGTCCCATGTTTCCATATCTCCGGTGCAGTGAGTGAATCTATATACTTGTTTCCACATTGTTTTGTCTCCTTTGTGTTTGAACTTCTATAAATGATAACCCATACAGGCTTGGCGTCCTATATGGGTTATTTTCCTACTTTACTTCTTACTTCCCCGTCTTCGTTTGTTCGACGTAGACGAGTGTAGTCTTAGCGCGAGTCCTAGCTACATACCGGAGGTTCTTTTCTTGTTGTAGTTCCCACGGCTGGGTAGCGCTGGGGTGAGGCATAAGGTGAGGCATGAGGATATAGACTGTATCTGCCTCTAGTCCTTTTGCCTTATGAATGCTTGACAGCTTGATACCTGGGTTGTTTTCATCTCCGAAAATGGTATTGATGCGGTCTACGACTTGTTTTGTAGTGTCGAGTCCGTCAGTGAGTGCGAGGAGGGTATCTAGCAGGTCATCGAGCTTTTGCATTGCTTGACCTGGGTTCTTCATAGCAGCGAATTTCTGTTGTTCCTTGTGGCGGTAGGTTTCGGATGCTTCGATGAGCTGCGGTACAGTGGTGGCTTCCCTGCTACCAACTTTGAAGATGAAGTTGATAAGCCAGGATGCTGTATCTTTGCCCATGATCGTAGCCTTCAAGCCCGACCTGATAAGCATGAGGCAATAGGTGACCAGTGGGGCATTGACACGGCAGAGCACTAGGTCATTCTCCTTTACTAGCTCGGGGAACTTGGTATCCATGATGGTCTTTACTTCGCCTTCTGGTGCGTCATCTCGTGCTAGCAGTTCTGGTACATCTTCCTGCGCTTCCCGGACGATGGCTTTGGCGCAGCGGTAGGTCACAGGCAAGGCTAGTGGGAGACTACCGCCGTTCTTCTCTTGTGCGGCTTGGATCTGTTCCATACTGTCACTGAGAGCGCCGCAGAAGCCGTAAATGGCTTGGTTTTTATCACCGACTGCGATCATGCGTCCTTCTGGTTTGAGTGCCTTATATGCTAGGGCCAACTTGACAGCGCTCCAGTCTTGTACTTCGTCTCCTAGAACGTAGTCGTATTGTTCCGTAGGCAGGTTAAGCACTACAGGGAGCCACAGTTGTTCATCGAAGGTGATTGGCATACCTTCTTTGTAGTTCCGCAGTAGCTTTAAGATTTGCTGCGTCCTTACTATGACATCCGGGGTAGCACCGATTGCGTGTCTTGCGTCTAGCTCCTGTAGTTCCTCGGTTGACTCTTGCAGGTAGCACATAGCAAGGGCAACTAAGTCTTGTACTGCACTGCGCTTGGTACGTTCTTCGTTAGTGGGCTTTCCCTCTTCTCCGGTTGCAGGGATTGAGTCGTTTACGAGGTTTTTGATCTTCCAGTTGTCCATATTCAAGCGACCCTTAGCAAGCTTGGCGATGATGCCGTGACCGTACCCATTTAGGGTTTTGATCGTTGCTAGGACACTTGAGATGCGATCGGCCAGTACTAGCTGAATGTTCTTGTTGAAGGCCAATACTAGGATCTTGGGGGTTGGGAGGCCGTTGGTTTTGTGATGCTCGTGGATACGCTTGACTTGCTCCTCTAGGATGGTGGTTTTCCCGCTGCCGGCGCACGCTAGCAGGATACAGTGTTTGTAGACGCTAGCGACCCATGCGAACGCTGCGAGCTGCCAGGTGGACCAGACGCGGGCGGGCTTGGGTTCGTGGCTTGCAGGGGCCTTTGCGGCCGTTTTCTGCACTGCCCCGCGACCCGTGCTGCAATTGCCCGTGTGTTTACAGCCGTTCTTGTAGTTATCGCAGGACATGAAAAAGCCGAACTTGCCGGAGCGTTTGACCATGATGCCTTTTGAGCACATGGGGCAGGGATCACCGATGCTGTATTGAGGTTTGGCCACTTTATAGCTCCTTTGCTATTTGTAGTGGTAGTTAGTGAGGACATGACAGCACACGGGTCTTTTTAGTTCCCGTATGCTATTTGTGTTATTCTTCGTGTTCACTATCTGTTTGTTTCCGTTTGCTTTCTTCGTGCGTTGCCATTCTGCGGCTTACGCTTGTGATATGGAAGACTCGATGCTCGGGCACTGCGAAACGTTCTTTTGGTTCTCTCATATGCCAGGTATTGCAGGCAGCGCACCAGACGGGAGGTTTGGGGAGGTTTGCACCTTCTTTCTTTGCACGCTTGGGCAGTAGCTTTCTTGCCTTGATGCGTTGCTTACGATCTTCTCGTTCATCGGTCATAGCGTAGACATTCACTTGCGTATACTCCTTCCTGTAGTGTGATGGTAGCCTAGCTTTGTATTTCACTTAGCTAGGCTTGTTGTGTTGCTACAGTCGCACTACCTTGAACACTGCGCCAATCAGTGCTAAACCCTTCTCAGTCAATTGCAACTCTTCCCAACAAGCGATTAGCTCCTGATCCTGCAAGTATGCGATGTCCTTGAAGACATGCTTACTGTGCCGCTCCGATGAAAAGTTGCCGTGGTAAATGTCCAGAAGAAGAAAGAGCTGATTGCCATTCATTGTTGTTCTCCCTTGTTGTGTTAGATTCTCTTATCTAGTTCGATTGCCACTTTTGTTGCTGCGTCTGTTGCAACCCTCAGTCGATCTTGTAGGTATTGCCTTCTCGTGGAATGACAAGCAATGAGCGGATCGTCAATCTTGTTGCGAAGTCTGACGACCGTATAACACAACGACTCGTGTACTTCGCTTAGTTCTCTTATCGAGAGTTCCATTGCACTATCTCCTTAGCTGTAGAACTGTTGTTTGTTCTCGATGTCTTGCCAACACTCCTTTGCGGTGATTCGTGCGGCCCAGGGATCGAGCCAGAAAGCGAAGCGAGTCACGAGGGTAGCGATGAAGTGGAACATGGTGCGTTTACTCCCTAAAGAACTTGTTGGCGAGGTTGAGGAGGTCTTTGTCGGGGAGAGCCTTGATAGCTTGGAGTAGTGCTTCGTCGGCTTTGTTCGCGTGCTTCATTGCGACGTAAAGCGGGGTCAGCACTACGAATACTGCGATGTAACCCACGTTAGTTCTCTCCCTTGTAAAAGATGATGTCGCAGGCGGTAATCACCAGACAAAGGTAGAAGAGGAAGGTTAGTGCGTCCTTATCGTCCCACGGCATTGTTGTATGCCTCCAGTAGTGTTTACTTCTAAATGACACCGCACCACTAGTGTTATCTAGTAGTGCGTTGTTTACTTACTGGTGCGCTGCGTTGATGAACCGGTTTGTGTCGAAGAGTGTATTTGACTTCTTACACACTCTGGCAATCTCCATTAAGTAGATTGCGTGGATCTCTGCCGCTGACAAGTGGATTAGGTCCAACTCGATCATCCGGTCTGCAACAATGTTCCTTGCGGTCACTAGTGCGGCAGCCAAAGCCTCAAAGTCTTTCTTACTCATGTTGCGTTAGCTCCTTCTCTTGTGTTTGAACTTCTCTATTTACTAACTAGCACCCAACTAGGGAATCGAACCCTAAATGAGAGTCTGATAAAGCACTCTCATGCTACCAAGCTTGGATAGTGCTATTTGATTCTCTCTTGTCTCGACTGCTATTGATGCGCGAGCTTAGTTGGTTGAAACCCCGGACTTCTAGGGGCTTATACCGCGCATCCCTTGGGCCGGCTCGATCTGTCAGGGTGTTCCTATGACCCTGACTCGGGCTTTCGGCTTGCTCTGATTGTCAAAGACCACTTTCCTACACGCGGAGTCTAAGCCATACCCTAATTGTCGCCAACGGATTTTATGGATTTATTTTTGAAAGCCGATGTCGAGGCTCGGTTGTGCAGTGTGTGCGATTAGGACTGTAGCAGGATGGCGGATCGACGCGGACGATGCCACGAGTACGATGGTAGCTCCTCGACACTCTCGCGCCCTGGCGACCCCTTAGCGGCCGTTTTTGAGGCATTGTCAAATTAACCCGGTAAACTTGCTCCGCTTTCATCTTCTGTATGTGCCACCACAAAATTACGTCGCTTTTCTTTTGGCAAATATAATCCAATAGAAGCATCAAATGTTCCTTGTAGATACTGAATGCACGGATCAAATGATGTCTCTTCATTTGACTGTTTGTATTGCCATACTAAGAAATCGTCTATCTCTGCTTTTATTATCTCCTGAGCAGTAATTTCATATTTGCCGTCTCTAAGTCCGTCTTCAAATGTTAAGACCTTTTTCGTTTCTTTCTTAACTATCTGTTTAATTGGCTTGATTTGTTTTGGAAAGCTAGAAGGAATTGTTTTGTCCAGTTCTTTTATTCGTGCTTTATTTGATTCAAACTCTTGCAAATACATGATTGCATTATTCAACATAGTAATGTTATGTTCAAGATAGCCTATTGCAGTATTACACGAACCACATAATAAACCCCTAATGTGTCCAGTTATACTACAATGATCGACACAGAGATGTTTTATTTTCCCATTTAGCTTAATGCGCTCCTTTCTCTTACATATTTTACAAACACTATTTTGTTCTTCTAATAGAAATAAGTATGTATTTTCCGAAATGTCGTACATTCCTTTTAGACGCAAATTACGCTCGTTCATATTTTCTCCTTTATACGAATTACAAATCTATTATAAGTAATAACTACAAACCCTCTTATACAGAGTGTGTACTGTATAAGAGGGTTTGTACTTTAATTGTTTAGAGGTTAGTCGCTGAGTTCTAGAAAGATGATAGCGAACGGAGCAACGATTAAGAAGTAAAGTGCTCCAGCAATCTCGCCGATAATTCTACACATTTGTTTACTCCCTATCTTGTAGGAAATACTGTACTTCATCTAGAGTACTGATGAAGCATTGATCTACTCTAAACCAGCATGACTCTTCTCCTCGAATCCAGATGATAAAATTGATAATACCAGAAACTTGCTCAATCTTCATTTCTGTGATCTTCCACGGTGCTTGATTGAGGCAAGTGATTGGGTGACGTAGAGGAGCGGCGTATTTGCCATCTAGGTTATTGGAGATAAGCTTGATTGACATTTAAGTAGTCTCTCTATCTTTGATGATTTCTTTGCAGATATCTTTAATCTCTTCCTCGGTAAAGTATTGTAGCACATCAGAGTATGAGACATCTAAGTTATTATCTTTCCAATCAGTAGCAAAGTGCGGATGTGACGTTAGAGTGCTTTGTAGGAGATTGTTTTCTCGAATAGTGCAGCGATACTTTGCTACAAATGCGTCAAGCATAGAGAGTTGCAAGTCCATTGCTCCTTTTGCCCCAATTGCTTTTTGCCCTTCCTCCGGGAGAGCGCAAACCATAGGTCAGCCGCATTTATTGTGGATGTCATAGATACCACCATCGAGACACATTTTGCCGATATGGTTGATGATCCTATTTAAAGAATCATTATTGAATTGATTTAGCACTTTCTTAATCAATTTCCGGTACAAGGTTTTCATTGTAGTTTACTCCGGGACTTCTTCGTGTTGGGTTTCGACGATAGCTAGGATGTCTGGGCCTTTTTCCGGCAGCGGCAGACCGCAGATGCGAGAGAGGCTAACCAATTCATCAATCAAAAGTTCATATTGCTCTCTTGTGAGTGTGATTTGAATTTTCATGTTTGTTCCCCGGAGGTTTCCTTTGCTGCTTGCCGTGCTGCTTTTTTCGCTAGCCGTTTTGCCTTACCGTCTTTCTTTTTTTGTGGGAGACGTTGGCTACCTCCATTGCGGTAGATTCCTGGATATTCACCTATCCCCATTGCAGCGATCATTGCAATAGCTGTTAGCCTAGCGTTAATCGTGTTCATCTACTTCTTTTAGATATTCGGAGGAGAACCCTGTCAGCAATCCTTCAAAGAACACAATACATTTATCACCATAATATAGTGGTTCATTGCATTTAGTCACTGTGTAGACTTTACCAGGAGTTAGTGATTTCCTAGTAGATGTAGAAACTACTTTTGTTCCAGGTTCAAAGTAGTTATATGTAAATTCAAATGTCTGTGTCTTCCTCATTGTAGTCTAATCCTTATCGTAGTGAGCACACCATGTAGACAACAAAACACCAAGCGGCTAGCAAAGCTGTGACCATAATTCCGTGCCGCTTTCCTACGTTATATCCCTCAATCAGGCCATCTTTGTAAGTATAGCCGTCAATAGGGATAGTGGGTTTAGTATTGCTCATGTTCTAATCCTCATCGTCGTTTTTCGGAGCAGTATCGCCAAAGTCCCTTTTTGCTTTTTCCCTGCGCTGGCGGCTTTCTTGCTTTTTCTCGTCGTTGTCTGCGTCTGCTGGCTTTTTGCCTCCCTTATTCCTACCTCCGCCACCTTCACCGTGCCAGGGATTACGTTCTTTCTTGTATGTCTTGCCCATTGTGTTTTCTCAAATGTCCTTGTGTTTTAACTTTTCTGTTTACTAATTAGCTGCCATTTCTTCTGTGTGAATCTCTTCCTCTACTAGTTCTACATCGTCTCCCATATGGTGGGCATTCCCTACTTGCCCATCATATTCGTTCTCTAGAATTTCGCTGTATCTCTGTTGTGCATCTTTCCTTTTTGAAAAGACATCGGCACTTAGCTGCAATTCACAGCTCCAGATTACCACATAAACCTTGCTCATGCCACTACGCTCCTCTCTTTGATGATCTCTGCCGCAATAGCCTTTACCTCTTCTGGCGTAGTTTTTCGCAACGCCATATCGTAGTACATTACTGAGCTTACTGGATTTGTCTCTAGTGCTGGATTGATACTTAGCTTTTCACCGATGAGACAATTGTTTGAGATAGCCAAAGCCACAATATCTGAAAATGGAACACGTTGCCGCGCCTCCACCGGAAGGGCGATTACCATAGGTCAACCAACGCCATCACAGCAAAGACTCCCACTGAGCAGCATAGGTCCGTCATGGTCCAAGATACGCTGCAAAGCCTCGTTGGTAAACTGCGACAAACCCAACTTGATTAGCTCCCATACGTTACTCATTTTGGTTTCCTCGATCATGGTTTTGACTTTACTAGCTAGGACTGCGTAGTGTGCAATAGCAGTGTGAAATGCATCGTAGCTAGTGCTATTGACAACGAAGCCTTTTACTTCTCCTGTCATCTTGGCTTGTATGTAAAGCAGCGAAGTATGAATCGTCTCAAGTTCTTTTTTCGTGAATACCATCGCTTTTTCCCTTTTTAGTTTCGCACCAGTCTTCTACTGCAAGAAGCCTAGTACCTCTAAACATATAGAGGTACTAGGCACTTTACGTTTTAGCTTTTCCCGCTAGCTAGTCGTCGTTGTCAACCTCCGACATCTCGAAATCCTCCGGGATCTCCTGCATTCCCTCGCCGTCATCGTCTACCGCGAAGTCACTGCTGTCATCCGCCACTACCTCCTCCGCACCAGAAAGGACCGCAAGGATGTCGCAGATCGTCTCCATCCCGTATCGGCCACACAACTCCTTCATCACGTCTTCGATGTCGTGCTGGTCGGTCAGCTCCGTAATGAGTGCCACCATACTCCGATTTAGGGCGGGAGCGGCAGCAGGAGGCACGATCGGAGCCGGAGCGGGAGTCGGAGCGGTAGCAGCGACAGGCGGATCCTGGGTCAACGTCGGGGCACTCTCTTGCGTTGGCGGAACCACTGCGGGAGGCGCATCGGGAGCAGGAGGCGCATCGGGAACCACTGCGGGAGGCGCATCGGCGGGCTTGGGAGCCTTGCCAGGACCGGGGATGTTCGGACCCATGCTGCCGCGAGCCTCGGAAAACAGGGCGTCAACCTTGTGGCCGAAATCCCTTGCCTTCACGTCTGCGCCCGTCTCGCGAAGCTTGGAGATAGCCTCCGCGATCTTGTCCTGTACCTCGGTTGGGAGCTTCTTCCGAGCGTTCGCCTTGCCTCCGACGCTGCAAACCTCGCGCAACTGAGCCGCCGTGACAACACCCTGCGCGTTTAGGATTTGAAGGGACTGTACCGCCTCCTTCGCCACCTTTGACGCGAGACTCACTGCGGCGGGGGACGTGCCGATCTCCTCTGCGATCTCGGCATCCTTCATCCCGAGGCTACGCAGCTCAAGGACGCAGCGACCCTTCTCCGACTCACTCCAAGTGCGACCGCGCGGCATGTTCTCCCGGACGTGGGCGATGCGCTGAAGCTTGGCGTCACGATCCAGGATGACGAAGCGGATGTAGGTAGCGAGGTTCGTGTGCTCCTCGGCTTGGAGTGCGGCAAGCGTCCGGTGCTCCCCTGCGATGATCTCGTACTCGGGGGTCAAGATGATGGCGTTGTCCTGGTGAAGACACTTGGCGTTGTCGTCGGGGGAGCGGTACATATCCAACTCCTTGGTGTTCACGTCGTCGGCATCAATGTGCAGACGGAGGTTGAAGCCAGGGCGGAACTTGACATCCTTGGCTCGAATCAGCTTGCAGTCGTTGCCGTACTGATCGACACCATCCTTGATCTCGGGAGCCGCCATCACGTTCGCTTGGGTATCCATTTTCTCATTCTCTCTTACGGGGTTAGTGGTTCGTTCGCCTTCACAATCACTCTACGACTCAGATTCTCGGTTTTCCACTCCGTTCCGAAAACTTTTTATTTTTAGAGGTCGGATCGGGTTTTCAGATGGGACGCACAAGGTTTTAGCTTATGCGCCCCGGTTTTTGGCTTCTTTAACTAAAATAGAGATATTCCCCCCGGATTACCGATCTAGTTTAGAATAGTGTTAAAGAAGTCCTGTTGCGCTAAGTTGGATTTGAACCAACGCCTTTCTGCGTGATGCAGAACGCTCTACCAAACTGAGCTACTAGCGCCTCAGCTAGTTATACGATCTAGCAAACGTATCAATGGTACTGCATTCAAATGCTGGATTACGACCCCAGCAACGTTAAGGTTAGTGCAGATAGCTTGCCGTAGTTATCTTACTTCTACAGGGAAACTAGTAAGACCTACACTTTCCTTACTGGTCGGGATGAGAGGATTTGAACCTCTGGCCTTATCGTTAGGACCGATACGCTCTTCCAACTGAGCTACACCCCGTGTTTGATAAACTAGAGACTCGACGTAGCAGAAACGCTTCTCCGTCTCTAGTCGATACTGACTGCTTTGTAGTTTGATTCTTCGGGTCTACAATTCCCTAGCAGCTTACACTGCGCGTATAATCCCATTTTCATGGGGCCTAACGTACTTAGTGGGATTCCAACCCACATCTTCTGGTTAAAAGCCAGTTATATTTGCAGGTATTGTGCGGCGCAGTTTGGGATGCCTCCTGTGTGCGCTCTACTGCACTTTACACTTTATACTATAAGTACGACTACTAGGAAGGAATGACCAACCGTTCGTATGGTGACGTGCTCAGATTTTAACTGAGTCTGCCGTGTTTCAGTTTGTGACTGGCAGTTTCAGGGGCGGGCTGTTACCAGATATCCGATCACCCTCACATCATTGACAGTCTCTTTGCATTACTAGCCTGCTGTCATTGCTAGTCGGGTTGGTTTCATGTTCCCCGTGCTTAGGCCAGCTATCTCGTGCTTCTAGCCGCTCTAGTGAACCTGGCCTATATCACTACTGTCTTTTTAGTTTAGTCACGCATTGCAATCATCCTTTCTCTTGGGTTGCACATTAAGGTTGTTGGTTTCACGGGTTGACGGGGAATGAAGGAGGTTATGCTAGCCGCGGTACTTTGGAGGGATGCCACATAAACTTGTGCTCCTGTTTTATGGTCTTGTTCTTATTCAAGGTTCTTTCTTATTTAGAGTTTAGTCCAAGGTTTTCAGTTTGTCAACCCAAGGTCATTTATTTTTTTCCTCTTGCGTTCTGGGTTTTGTTTACCAGCCCTTCCCAACCAAGTAATGTTGCCTCGCCTTGCGCATCACTTCCGCTGAACTCATGTCTTCATTTGGCACTCGCGGAACCTTGAAAGCCGACGCCTCTGGATCCTTCTGCCAGTAATTCGCGTCCCAAAGCTGCCTCAATTTGCGATGAAGGTTGGTGCAGAAGTCAAACATCCTCACTCGCGCCTGCTTTTCGTGTTCCGTCCCGACCTTGCCCACCTCCTTCAACTGCCGCCCAGCTTCCAGACACATCACGGTTCGCAAGGTGGACAGCTCAGCCAGCGTCAGCTCCACCATGACCTTCTCGTCGTGAGCCATGTTTTAGTTCCCCTCGTTTCGTCTCTTCGTTTCTTCGTCAGCACCTTACTCTAGTCCATCTTCTCGCCAGTGCCAACCTCTTTTTCTTTTTCTCGGAAGTTTTCTTTGAGGAAATTCTGCACTCGCTGATAGTGAATTGGCACGAGATTTGCAAGGAGCTATTTGCTAGAAACTATGGCAAGGAAGAATGTAAAGCCAAGAGCAACAGTGAAATACAGCACAGCTCCGTAAAACGTTCCGGTTACTAGATATCCGACGCACCCAGCAAAGAGCCAAAACATGGTTAGTTCCTCCTTTAATTGTTTAGAGAGACAGGAAGTCTTTCTTGAATCGTTTGACGGTATCAGCAGACGTTCCATAGTCGTCGAAGAAGTCAGCAATCACTTCAAGGTATTTAGTATCTAGACGATCTCCTTCTTGTCCGATGCCAAATTGGATTAGTTCTCTTAGTGATACGGAAACCTCCGCATCGCCTCCAGCTTGTCAGTCCCAACCGGTGTAATCACAACCGGCAGATAGGTAGAACCAGCGATTGTCTTTTGTTACTCCGACACAAAGCCAGTTAGGACCATCATTATCGCCTTCAGAAGCGTCTACAATCAACGCAACATCTTTCACGGCAATCGGGTCCATAGAGACTCTTGTGTCGCCTGGGATGCAAGTGTTGGGGTGATTGTCTTTACCGGCGTAAGTATCTGGTTCGCCAGCATAGCCGAAAGCCTCACGCCAGCTATAATCTAAATCTCCATTTTCTAGATCCTTATTTAGTAGTTTTACTTCTTCTTTGTTTTTCATTTTGCTAACTAAAATCCTTTACTAGATGCTTGTCTAGTTTTGTCGTTGCCTTCTTCTTTGCTTTCTTCAGTGCGGTCAACCTACTACCGACACCAACCAGTTTTGCCTTCAGCTCGTCTTGTTCTACAAAAAGTTTTTCCATAGCAGCTTCGTACTCTCGCACCTTATGCAGCAGCTTGTGTTTCTCTTCTGGTGACAGCACGGGCGTTTGAGAACTAGCTTGCTTACCGAATGGCGTAGGAGACGACATACCCATCTCACTAGCCAACTTACTTACCTTCTTCGTTGACATGCCGATAAGTGTTGCAATTGTCGCAAACGACTTACCTTGCTCGATGTAAGCTTTGATGCGGTCCTTCTGCACATCAATGATCGAGGAATGACCCTCTTTAATTTTTACTCTGTGCCTGTATACCTCCTCTTCCGATGCGCCAGTCTCCCTAGCAATCTCTACGCTAATCATGCCTCGTTCGCGCAGCTCAAACACCTTCTTCGTATCCAGTTTCACTACAGGCTTGCGAACGGACAGAGGCAACATCGGCTGAAAGGTCATTTTTACTTCTCCGGCTTTAGAAAGTAAAGATGCCCTAGGTTGTTCTCATGTTCCCTAGGGCATTATCGGCCAGTGATACGATTACTATTGAGCCTGGCCGTTTACTTCCGCTACAGCCCCGCGATCAACGACCGGGACAGCCACTGCCGCAACGCCTA
>ERZ1292632.305-Hain-H43-01um-R2-305-length-50886-cov-10_pt1 | contig 50886 bp, 82 predicted proteins | sample MGYA00564407_ERZ1292632 | MGnify/ENA primary metagenome ERZ1292632 (study PRJEB36523, sample SAMEA6512637) | groundwater metagenome | collected 2019-01-08 | study: AquaDiva: Metagenomics assemblies of 32 groundwater samples | reverse complement strand
GAACCCCGAAAGGTTCTAAACCTTTCTTAGATGAGCGACCTGGACAGGGCAAGATAACAGCTAAGCTCACCGGAGGAGGAGTTAAGATGAACATTATCATCCTACCAGAAGGAAACTTTCAGCCTGACAACTCATTACCATTCTTGGTAAAAGCTTTTGAGAAGGAAGGCTTTTTAGTTAAATGGTTCCTTTGGGATAATCCGCCTAGCTTCAAAGACGATCTTCTCAGAGCATCAGGTCACCTTAAGCTCGGCGAACCTTCTATCCTCCTTGCAATTGGCCGCGGAGGATATTTAGCCTTCAACCTTCTTAAAGGCTTACAGAACTTCACTGCTGTAATAATCTGTTGTGCTCCTTATGATCTACGCAAGTGGCCTCAGCTTAGTAAGCTAAGCAATGAGTGGAAAGCATACTTCAAAAGCAACCCAGCTGAACTTGCTCCTTTCACAAACCTCCCACCTACTCTTCTTCTTTATGGCAAGGATGATAAGGTTGTGGGCTGGGAGCAAGGAATGTTAGCTTATATGGGATTGTCAACAACCTTTCAGCCGGGCTTACCTAAGCCGTCTGTTAGATTAATAGGAGTAAGTAGAGGGGCTCACAATCTGGCCTATGAACAGGAGACTATCGAGAGTATTATCTTTTGGCTTTCAAAGCTTTTACCAAGGCAGAAAGGAGGTATGAAGTGATTATCTATTACCATAACGATCTTGACGGACGCTGTGCAGCAGCGATTGCTTGGCGGTCTAATCTAAGTGACGGAAGACCTATACAGCTTAAAGAAGTGGACTATAAAGACTCTATTGATCTCGACGAGATCTCACCAGGCGAGACAGTACTCATCCTTGACTTTTCCTTTAAGACTGCAGTAATGAACTTACTTCTTCAACGAACTGGAGAAGTGATTTGGATTGATCATCATAAAACAGCTATTGAAGATCTAAAGGAGTTTGAGAGTCTTAAAGGCTACAGGATTTCCGATAAGTACTCAGGTTGTGAACTAACCTGGATGTATTTCAATCCTAACCAGCGGCTACCTTTAGCAGCTGCTCTTATAGGAGATTATGACAAATGGGCTCTAAACTATCAACCTAAATGCTTTGAATTTTATGAAGGATTGAAAATGGAAAACACCTGTCCACAAGGAGAGCTCTGGACAACTCTTTTCTCAGAGGACTCTTCTAAATCGTTTGCTAAAATTAATGATATCCTCGATCAAGGACAAATTGCCATTAAGTATCGAGACTCTTACTGTTCTAACCTCAGAAAACAGTTTGGTTACGAAGCTCTCCTCGAGAAACTTCCCCACTTCAAGATCTATGCATGTAACATGTATCTCTTTGGATCAAAAGGCTTTGGAGAGCTCTTCGCTCAATATGATATTGTCGCTGCATACATTTATGACGGCTATCGATTTACAGTATCCTTCTATTCTGACGGAAAGGTTGATGTCGGAACTCTCTGCAAGCAACTCTTCAATGGTGGTGGTCATTCTGGAGCAGCAGGATTTGTTTGTAAAGAATTACCCTTCCGTAGAAAGGAGCTACAAGATGAAATGTCTTAAATGTAAAGGACTTCTTTCTAAAGAAACCTTCTATGCCCCTAAAGGAGAAAGTGCTTTAGATAGGTTCGAGGGCTTAAAGTGCACAGCTTGTGGTGAGATTATTGATCCAGTAATACTACAGAATAGGAAGACTCTACCACATCCTATTATCCTAAGCTGGTCTCACAACCCTGACATAATTGATATACTTGTTGTCTCAAAGCGATATTCCTATGAGCTTCCACTTTACTGGATTGAGAAAGCTGAGAAGATATGGAAGTATGCTCCATGGAGAGCTCTCAACTTAGTAAAGAAGAATGGACGACTAAGAAGAACAGGACGTGCTTATCGTAGAAAAGGAGGTAACGATTATGCAGCAAGCTGTAAAAAGAATGCTCAGTAAACTCAACCTCAAAGGCCCAAATTTTGACGGAACTCCAGAACGTGTTGAACGAATGTGGAAGGAGTTCTTCAACGTCGAGAAGCCAAACATGACAGTCTTCACAACCGAATGCAACGAAATGCTTATTATTAAAAATCACGTAGTATGGGGCTTCTGTCCTCATCACCTTTTGCCAGTACGATACACCTTTCGAATTGGATACATTCCAAGAGGTGTAGCACTTGGCTTAAGCAAGCTTCCCGAACTAGCAAACTACTTTGTTACCTTTCTTCCCCTCCAAGAAGATCTTCCCTATCTAATCTGTAATGCCTTGGAGGATGCTTTAAAACCTCAAGGTGTAGGATGTAGTGTTGACGGAATGCACCTTTGTATGGTAATGCGCGGAGTTAGAAGTCCATGTATAGAAGCAACAGTTACGAAGTTGAAGGGTATCATTCTTCTTAACCCTCCAACACATGATGAGTTTTTTCATTAAAAAAAAGGAGATCGGTCTGTGAAAATTAGAGAGTTTGTGGTAGTTCTACTACTTGGTTTCTTTATAGGCCTTTGTGCAGGATATTGGGTAGGTCATAAGGAAGCTATCAACTACCTGAGTCAGGTATATGAGAAGGAGGTTGTGAGGTTAGAAAGCTGGAATAAGGTGATGCTAAACACTATGGTTAATATGTTAGGGAAAAAGAAATAACAGAGCATATTGCCTACCGGCAGGAAAGGGGGTGATAAAAATGGTAATTATAGGAATAAAGACACACTTCGACGCAGCACACTACCTACCAAACTATCCAGGCAAGTGCAAAGAAATGCACGGACATACTTGGACTGTTTGGGTAGAAGTAGAAGGAGAGATTGATGAAAGGACTCAAATGGTACTGGATTTCATAGAACTTAAAAAACTAATTAACGATTGTATAGGTAAGTACGACCACCATATTTTGAATGATCTTTTACCTTCTATCATAACCGAAGAAGGAATATTCTCCTGCATACCAACCTGTGAAGCATTGGCCAAACAAATAAAAAAGGACTTACAGAAATTCTCTACTTTAACTATTAACAGCATTAAAGTTCAAGAAGGAGACGGCGGGTGGGCAGTCGTCTAACAAATTAGAAAGAAGAAAGGAGATTAAAATGGAAGGGCCACACTCAAAGGCATGTGGAGAATGCTATCACTGGTTTCGTCTTGGTGAAGAGTCATCAGGTGAATGCTTTGCTCACCCACCAAAGGTATTTAAGATGGTAAAGATTAGTATCAACCCTTTAACTAGACAGCCCTTCCAAGAAGAAGGACTTATTAGTCACTACTCAGTAGTTAGGCTTGACAACCGAGCTTGCGGAGAGTTTAAACCAAACCTTATGAAAGTTGAGAGAAAGGAGGACAGATCATAATGCAAACATACTACGTACAGGAGATCTTCTATTCATTACAAGGGGAAGGCCTACATACAGGCACACCGATGTCATTCATTCGCCTTTCAGGTTGTAATCTAAATTGCGAGTTTTGTGACACAGTTTATGATCGGCAAAAGCCTATGACTACTGACGAAATCATAGAAGAAGTTCTAGAGTATCCTTCTCTTAAGGTCGTTCTTACTGGAGGTGAACCTCTCATCCAACCAGTCGAAGAGCTTCTTAATGCTCTTCACAGCCGTGGACTTAGTGTTCACCTTGAGACAAACGGTACTCAGCCTATTCAAGATAGCTTTTATCAATTTGCTTGGATTGCTGTATCACCAAAGAGTCCAGTCGAAACATTAAGTAAGATAACCTTTCGCCTCGCAGATGAGATCAAGTTTCTTTGTGGCCTTCCAGGTTGGGAAAGGTATGTAGACGAAGTAAGGATGAAGATGATGATTATGCAAAGAGCCAAGCTCTATCTTATGCCTATTGCAAAGTCAAGGCATTTTTACAAAGGTCTCGGCCGTTCACGGGATGAGATTATTGATGTTAACGTTGAGGTAGCAAGAAGTTATTGTCTTAATCATCCTGAGTTTTCATTATGTACTCAGCTTCATAAATATCTTGGTATTCAATGAAGGGAGGTCAAGTCACAATGGGAAAGACTGTGGGGCATCATCTAGATGATAAAGAGCAGGAGGAAATAATAAAGGGTTTATCAGTCTTACTAGAGCCGGAAAGAGTACTTGAAGTAGGATGTGGCTTTAGGAGATTTAAACCTTACTTTAAACACTACACTGGGATTGATAAGAAGGAAGGAATTTATGCTGATAGCTTACCTTTTACCAGTGGAGAATTTGACTTAGTATTCTCATGTACAGTCCTAATGCATAATGAGAAAATTAAGTTAATACTCCAAGAGATGGCAAGAACCTCAAGTAAATGGATCACCCTCATTGAACCCTATCGAAAGATAAAACAGTGCTTCCTCCATGAATTCATAATCAAAGGATTTAGCTTAGTATTAAATCTACGACTAATGACTAAAAGAAGTCCCCTAGCATTATGGATCTTTAAGAAAGGAGGTAACAATGACCTTGTTTAGCTTTGAAGTCCCTATTGTCCATCTTAAGGACTTTAGCTCTTACCAAGATTTCCACCTCTGTCTTTCACATCTTTGTAGACAGTCAAAACCTTATTTAAACTTTTATAAAGAAAAGGTTAATGAAAGTCTTAAGGCTGTCTGGCTAGACAACGGCTATAATGAAAATATGAAAGCTGATAGTGCCTATACCCTAGTGAAAATAGCTCAGATGCTTCACCCCCACCTTATTATTTGTCCTGATTCACCAAAGTGGCCAGTCTCCAAGATCCAGGCAGCATTCGACAGAATGGTGAGCCTTACCTCCAGGGCAGCTCTCCAATCTATCTTAATGGTGGTTGTCCGAGATGAAAAGATGATGTCTTATATGCAGTGCCACGGAGTAACAAAATTTGCAGTGTCTGGCAGGGCTAGGACAAATTTTTCTAGTCTAGGCTGGACAAAAGGTCTTCACTACCTTGGGGTTAACACTATAACTGAATTAAAAGATTACTTTCCCATAAGTGTTGATACGTCCCTCCCAATTAAGTTAGCACTTAAAGGGATGACTATCCGGAAATTCCATGAGTCTGGGCTACCTTGTGTTCACTATGAAAGAGCCACTGGACAGGTCCAGAAAAAGAAAGAATACTTCAATCTTCATTTAAGTGATAAGATATTGGAGCTTGCTATCTCAAATATTATGGCCCTAAAGAAGGTATGTGACAACTCTTAAAGGAGGTAAGAAAATGAACTGGGAAGAAATTAAAAACAAAGGTTCCTTACATTACAAGACAGGTGAGGTAGAGCCAATCGATCTCTTTAAGGCAGGAGATATCCTTTGGGATTGGTGTATCGGAGAGATTATTGCTAAAGCCTATCGCATTCATCATAATAGACCAGTCATTCACGACTTAGCACCTTACATTGCTAAAGATCTTGACAAGATCATTCATTATGCAGAAATGTTAAAGGTGGTCGTAGAGGAAGAGAGTAGAAAATGCAGGAAAGCTCACTTATAGTACGAAAGAGGCCGAACGCAAACTGTGAAGCATGTCCTCTCCGAGAGGCTGACTGGGTACCAAGTCAAATCGTCGATGAACCTGAACTGCCAGTCTTCTTCATAGGCCAGAATCCAGGTGGTACTGAAATGCTTACTCATGTCCCCTTCACAGGCACTGCAGGTAAGATGGCTTACCGGCTCCTTGCAGAGGCCGGACTTAACAAACGGAGACTCAATATTGGCAATCTGATAAGTTGCCCTACACCAGGTGACAGAGCCCCTACCACTGAAGAGGTAGAATGTTGTGCACCCGGCCTTCAGGTAGAGATCGAAGCCCTCCAGCCAGAGCTCATCATTGCTTGGGGTAAACCAAGCTTAAAGGTCCTCGTCGGACGAGTTGATATCCAGAGGGTGCGTGGTAGCTTCTTTCCTCTCCTTCCACAGTGGCAGCACTCCTGTCAGGTTCTCGTAGCTCTACACCCAAGCTTTATACAGAGACAAAGGCAGTGGATACCTGATTCTGTAGGGGACCTTAAGAAGGTACGGGACTTCTTCACTAGTTCTGGTATCGAAGTTGCTGACAAGCCAGAATTCATCTTTGACCCTTCTGAAAGGGAGCTCACTGAGTACTTAACGAGTAGTGATGACGTCACGGCCTTTGACTTAGAGACTACGAACCTCAACCCTCGTCTAGATAAGATCCTTGGCATCTCATTCTGTAATCGTCCTGATAAAACGATAGCTCTTTATTATCGAGAACCTCATGACCCCCGTAGAGCAGTTGTCAAGTGGTTTCTTAGCAACTCTAAGTTTAAGAAAGCAACCCAGAATGGTTCCTTTGATTGTGCTTTTGAACACTCTGATGGTGTTGAGGTAAAAGGTTTAGTGTATGACACTCGTCTTGGAGAACATCTCTTAGCAAGTGACCTACCAACAAACCTTTCCTATCTCAGGGAGAAGTATACTAACCATGAAGCTTATAAGTCTTCCAGTCGTGAAATGCAGCAGATCGGAAGTATGCCTATTCAAAAAGTTCTCGAGTTCAACTGCTGGGACGCACATGTCACCTACGATGTTATGAAGAGTCAGATCCCTTTACTTACACCAGGCAACTTGAAAGTTCTTAATGAGATATACATGCCTTTAGTCTTCACATTAAACTATATGGAATGTGCAGGAGTAAAGGTGGATGTTAATTGCCTCGCTGCAATCTATGCTGACCTTATTCCAAAGGCTCGGCGTATTGATCAAGAACTCTTCTCTCCTCTTGGTCTGAACCCCGGTTCTCCAATTCAACTTGCAAAATATTTTAGTATAAAAGACTGTCGTGAAAAGACTCTCCTTTATTTTATTAAAAGGGGGCATGAACATGCTGACCTAATGCAGGCTCGTCTAGACTATGTTTCCTTAATAAAGGGATCCTCTACCTTTCTAAGGAGTATTTACCGAAAACTTGAAAATGGACGAATCCATACAAGCTATCATCCTGAGGGTACAGGTACAGGGCGCATTACAAGTAGTGGTCCAAACCTCCAGCAAGTCCCCTCAGCTTACCGGATTATTTATATAGCTGATGATGAGGAACATGTTCTTGTAGAAAGTGATTATAGCCAACTAGAATTAATCGTTGCAGCTTTATTAGGAGGTGAGGTAGGTCTTCTTAAGGAAGTAGCTCAGGGTATTAAACCTCACCATGTTCTAGGAAAGATTATGTTTAATAAGAACTGGGATGAATTAACTCAAGAGGAGCAGCTTAGAGAAAAAGCTGTTCTATTTGGAACAATGGGCGGACGAACCGCCCGTTCAATAGCGATGGAGTTTGGTATACCAACCTTTCAAGCAGAAGCGTGGCAAGAACTTTGTGTTGGTAAATATCCCGGATTATTAAGGTATAAACAAAACTGTGAAAGAGAATTTCTAGAAACTGGGAAGATCACTACAGCTTTTGGGACTTCTCGCACTGTTCAAATGATTACCCAAGCATATAATAATCCGTTTCAAGGGACAGCCTCATTTATTACACTAACCACACTAAACGAATTATATAAAAAGGGGTTCGATATTAGGCTAACAGTACATGATTCTATTGTTTGGCAGTGTAAGAGGAAGGAGGTAAAAGAGTCTATTAAAGTGGCAAAAGAGATCATTGAAAGACCTATAAAGGAATTAAAGAACTATAAGTTCCAAGCTAAGTACAAGTCTGGTGACAACTGGCATGAGGGAGAGGAGGTTACCTAATGGATGCATTCACCTATATTAGAGACTTCTTTGCTAATAGTAACCGAGGGGTGTGGGGTAAGCAGGAGATTCTTCTTGCTCTGGATACTTTATTTCATAAGTATCAAGCTGAATCTATGAAGAAGCTTCAAGAAGAGATAAACCAGGATGTCCTGCGTAAATGGAAGGAGATTAAGCCATGAGCTTGATAAAAGGAGCACTTCTCCTCTACCTTCTTCTCCTCTCAGCCTGGTTTACCTACTTTTTAATAAGGTTAGGCTGGGAGCTAGGACAATGGTGGAAGAGAAGGGGGGGGGAGGGGAAAAGAGGTGGTTAAAAAGGAGATCTTGATGACTTCACAAAAAGGAGAAGTAAAAATGAAACAGACTTTTGAAGTAGACGTTCCAGGGATGGCCATTACGGCAGCTTTAATAAGTGCTTGTTTATTAGATTATTTTAGAAAACTTAAATATCCACTAATACCTTCAGTTATAGAAGTATCCGAAATAGGCACTGTAACTTTATCCAATAGTACACCCTATCCAACAGACTGTGCAAACACTGCAATAAATTACCTCTCAACAGGGAGGGCCAATGAAGCAAAGTGAGAAAGAATTTGACTCTCTTGAAGAAGCTCTTCCGAAAGAAGGCTGGCTAGGCGCTTATCTAAAGTTCACGAGCGGATTGGAAATGTGTCCTCGTTTCAGATTCTTCTCAGCATGTTGTGTTATGGGGACAATAATCAATAATAAAGTATGGATTCAACGAGGAGATGAAGGTCTTCTTCCTAAACTCTTCCCTAATCCTTGGGTAATCCTCCTCGCACCACCAGGACGCGGACACAAAACAGCAACGATCAACATGGCTGTCAACTGTCTTGAACAGGCTACCCCTAATGCTCGTGTCTTAGCAGATAAGCTAACCCCTGAAACACTAGTCAAGAATCTTAGTGCTCCACAGACCAGCAGAGAGAAAATCAGGATTGGCCCACGGGATGCAACAGGTCTGATCAAAGCACCTGAGATCTCAGTATTCTTCGGTAAACAACAATACAACGTTGGGATGGTCTCTCTGATCACTGATCTCTACGACTTCCGCGAAGTATGGCGTGGCGAGACAATTGGTCGTGGGAAGGAGTCTCTTAAGAATAACTGCCTTTCTATTCTAGGCGGCTCTACACCTCAATGGCTTCAGCATATGCTTCCTCAGGATGCCTTTACAGGAGGCTTTATGAGTAGGTTTATTCTTGTAGAAATGCCAATCAACTACTTCAAGCGTGTTACACACCCTAGGAAGCCAGCTGGTACTAGCTGGAAGACTTTAGTAGAACACCTACGAAGTTTTGAGGAAGTGAAAGGGAAATTCGAATGGACATCCTCTGGTCTTAAGGAGTATGATGTTTGCTATACTGAAGGTCAGCCAACTGGTAATGTTCAAGAAGACGCTTATCGTGAACGTGAGAGTGAACAGATACTTCGCATTGCAATGCTCTTAGCGATTGATCAAGGCAGGTTAAAGCTTGATGGTGTAAGTGTTCTGAAGGCTAAGGAGATAATCTATCTTCTTAGAAAAGAAATAGGCTCTCGTATTGAACAGCTTACTACCCATCCAAGAATGCAGATCGTTTCTGATATAGAAGATCTCTTAAAGATTCATGGTAAGCTTAGTGAAGTAGATCTACTTAACAGAACTTATCGATCTCTTAGCCAAGGAGAGAGGCAATTCTACGAGGCAATCAATATTCTTCGTAATCGTGGTATACTCCATGTTGAAGACTCAGGAGAGAAGAAGGGTGATGGTACGAAGTGCTGGATTTTTAGTCTTAAGGAAAGGAGATGAACTAAATGACTGAGCATGAAATTATCGAGATACTTAAGGAATGTGATTCGTATATATTCCTACCAGAAGAGTATATAGACAATCTTGGTGAATGGATTAAAGAGAAGCTAAAGGAGGTGAATGAAAATGGATGAGCAACAAAGAGCAGCACTTCTTTTTAGTCAATCTGTTTGTGCTCTGCTTAAAGGCTTTGGCTATATAAGTGAAAATATACAGCGAGTTTTGAATAGACAATCTATTGCTTTTGGGACGGAAGATTTCAACAGTCTTTTACGCCAGTATGGAATTGAGTACAATGATGCACTTACTCTTTTACAAGGGAGGTAAAAACAAATGATTAACTTTCCCGAAGGAGGTGAAGTAAGATGTTTTGGATAGGACTTATTATAGGTATCTTTATAGGTATTTTATAGGCTTTACAGTTCTATCGTTCTTTTTTACTCAGACAAGGAGGTGACCTATGACTATTCGAAGACCAATGCTAGCTGGCAAGGCAGACTTATCAACTCTTAAATATCCTGTTCTTTGTACTCCAAAGCTTGATGGCATTCGTGCTCTCAAGCTCGAGACTAACGAACCTCTTGTCTCCCGTAACTTCAAGCCCTTTCGTAATCGAGAGATCAACAAGAAGTTCAGATGGCTTCCAGCTGGAGTAGACGGAGAACTTGTTATTCCGTCAACAGCCTTTAATGAGATTAGCTCTGCTGTAATGGGTGAGTTCTCAGATGTGAGTAAAGTCGAATACTGGATCTTCGATTGGTTTGGTGGATTTTATGGGGGGAAAGGGGCTTACCGCGAAAGGATTTACTCACTAGCTAATGCACTTCCTAAGGCTAGAGATGTATCTATCCTAATCTATCATACTATCAGTAACGAAGATGAACTTCTTAAGTATGAAGACAACGTCCTTAAGGAAGGCTATGAAGGTGTAATAATTCGTAGTCCAAACGGACCATATAAAGAAGGTAGATCAACAATAAAAGAAGGCTACCTTCTTAAGCTCAAGCGCTTCGAGGATGGTGAAGCTATCATTCTTGAATTTGAACAACGTATGGTTAATCTCAACCCTCAAGAGAAGGATGCTTTTGGTTTAGCAAAGCGGAGTCATCATCAAGAGAACCTCCAGCCTTCTGATATGATGGGGGCTCTTGTTGTTAGGTGTCTTGAGACACAGACAGTCTTCAATATAGGCTCAGGCTTTGATGAAGCTCAGCGAAAAGAGATCTGGGCTAATCAAGAAGCATTCAGAGGTAAGATTGTTAAGTACAAGTGGCAGGGGCATGGTTCGGTTGGCCGACCACGCTTTCCAGTATTCTTAGGATTTCGTTCATAGGAAAGGAGGTTGTGTATGAAAACTATTACTTTTGGAAAAGGTTTAGAAGAGATAATAGAAGACATTAATCTAATGTTAGGACGGCTTAGGAGTCCTAAAGGCTACGTTGAAGAAGAACTTACTATTGCTAAGACACACCTAGAAAACCTTCTATATCACATAAAAGAAGCTTCTCCTCAAAGTCCTGTAGAAGAGTACTGTAGTCAGTGCAAAGGTCCTTGTAGGAGACTTCTTAAGTAAAGAAGAATTTTGTTCATAGGAGGTCTTATGAGATGCCCTAAATGTAAACTTGAATATGAAGATGAAACAATTACTTTTGAAGGATTTCCTCTTGATCTAATTTCATATTGCCAATGTGGAACAAAATTAGAGAGGTGATAAGATGATCTACTGGAAGAAAATAACTACCTTACTAAAAGCCCGTATTCCTCAGCTCGAAGATGAAGACAACATCAACGATATCCTATTCATTTGTTACTGTGATCTTGCAATGAGCATTAAGCAAATTGCGTCTTTCTGTGAAGTGAGTCCCTTCGCACTTCGAGAGAAACTTCTAAAGATAGGTATCAACCTTAAGAAAAGAGGAGGACCGAGAAGAAAAGGAACAAAGTTCCTTCAGAGTGATCTCGAGGAGATGTCTTTGAAAGAGCTTTGTAAGAAGTATAGAGTAAGTAAAACTACAGTAGGAAAGGCAAGAAGGAGGCTAAGATGGAAGCACAAGAACTGCTAAAGCATGTTAAGTTTACTGACATGAAGTCATTACCTGATCAACCAGAAAAATGTATGCTTGCTGTTCTTAGCTTTAAAGCTAAGACGAAGGGGGGGAGGTGGTTAGATGGTCTTCATCTAGCTAGTTCTATACTAATAACACCTGCCGAAGAGCTACAAGAAAGACTTATCGAAGAAAAGAAGGAGTATGCTATAAACAGCTTACTAGCTATGTTAACTAGTCAAACTGGAGTGGTGACCAACAGAGGGTGGTTTATTCTTACAGACTTTGAACCTTTGTACTTGGAGGAACAGGACTAGTCCTCCTCTTCCTCTTCCTCAGCCAACCTCATTAGGTTCTCCTGAGCACTCTTAACAATCTCCTCTTGCTCTTCAGGAGACCTTGCGAAGCGTAGCTGCCGTCTCATCTCCTGCATAATCTCAGCCCTGTAAATCTTGTCAAGAGCAGCTTTCCTTCTAAATGCTGCTTCAGGACTGATCGTAGTTACCTTAAGTCCGAACTGACCTGCTAGGGCTTCCTCTGGCGAAGGGGCTTCTGGTCTTCCTGTTAGTGCATCATACATTGCATTCCAGTCTGCACCACCTGGCAACACCGCAGGTGCAAACTGCTGCCAAGCATAATTCAACATCTTTGCAGCCTGAGTAGGATAAGACTCCCAGTCATGCCAGATTGGTGCACCACCAAACTTCTTATTAAGCTTCCATGCTGCGAGAATATTACTAACTGGATTTTGGAAGGCTATCGTGGCAAGTGAGCCAGGTGACTCTTCACCTTTCTGCACTATTTCAGCAAGATCACCAATACCTGGAATCATCCACGTTAGGTTGAGCATTTTTAACTCACCTTCCGAACCTCGATAGGGAAGCATTAACATTAACGATTTGCCAATATAGTCAGGCATTACCTTCTTCATACCTTCCCACTCTTCCTCACTCATACCAATCTGATTAAGAGCATAACCATTAAGGTAGTAACCTAAAGCAATCCACTTACCGAAGCGCAAAGGATGCTTTACTGCTGTCTCGGCAGTTAGTGGGATCGCCTTTGACGTCCAGGTGGCAAATGGTGCACCCCACCAAGCAGTTCTGAGCCTGGCGATGGCTGGCGTAACCTCTTGATAGTTGAATGTCCACTTTACAGCATCCGTTGCAGCTTCTACCTTACCCATTCCTAGCTCACGGCTGTGAATATACTTTGCAAGCTTAGCCCAAGTCTCCTCAGCTGCATAAGCACTACGTGCTGGGCTAACAGCACCATCGTAAATCCTATAGATCATGTCAACAACTGAATCTCCATACTTTGCGTTTGCAAGAGGACGGAAGAACTCCTCACTTGTGGCAAATCGTGTGTCACCTGCTAGCTTGGTAAACTCCTTAAACAAAGGTCCCTTTCTTAACACTTCGTTAAGGGACTTCAGGTAAACATCTTGCCTCCAAAATGGCAATCCACCCCAATCATTAAGGATGACATTACTCATTATGTTTCGGAAGTGTGCAGCAGGTCTCAAAATGACCTTGTTTGTCTTCCAAGGTGTCAAGAAGAACTTCTGATAAAGGTCATTCGCAAAGCGATGCATCTTCATCATGCCTTCGAGTTCAAGCTCTAGATCGCGTGAAACATACATTCCTTTGGTCTTAGGATAGATTGATTCAACAAAGCCTAACTTCATCACAGGTGAGACCACACCTGGATTCTTTACAAGCTTGTCAACGAGGAAGGTCTCCATTGCGTGGCTCGAAGCCTTCGCAGCTTCAATTGGAGTCATTGCCGTCATATCGTAGAGTTGGACAGCCAACTTCTTCATCTCTGGGTTGACGGTCGGGTGGGTGATAATCTCATCTAAGAGGTTTTGAGCCTGTTTGTAGGTAACCTGTCCTGTAGCCAAGCCTGTCTTACGCTCAAACTGCTTAGTATAACTCATTATTGTCCTGAGAGGTAGTGATGAGGTTGCTTGCTCAAGAGGATGAGCCATCAGCTCACCAAACTGCTTCCTGAATGCATCCTCATAGAGAGGCTGAAGGCCTAGTCTACTAATCTTAGAATCGATTTCCTGCAAAGCAGCCTGAGCAGCTGTGCTCCTCAGCTTTGATGAAGGAGTACCAGACAAGCCCCTCATAAACTCTATTCTTTCACTAGGTAGAAGATCTTTAGTAACTTCCTGAACATCCCGTGAGAGATTCTTCGTAAAGGTTTCCTGTACTCTAGCATTCCTAAATGTTGCAGCTATCTGCCCAGCCTTACCTCCCACCTTCCTCATTCTTTCAATCGCTGGCTGAAAGGTCTCACCTAAGGTCTTGAACATCTTTTCAGTTGTTAAGCCCTTCGGACCTTGGACTACTTGAGTAAGCTTCCTAGCAAGGATATTAGGTAAGTGACCACTCTCAATCAAAGCCTTCCCACCAAGTGTCAACCCAGCACCCTTTAACGCACCTTCTAGAGGATCTTCACTCGTGAGAGCTCCTACCACTGCACCTGTCGCTCCTATGCCAGCTATAGTAGGTATAGAATGAGACTCCCAAGCAAGATCAGCAACCTTACCCCAATAAGGCTTAAGTGGTGAGAGAGGCCATCGAAAGGCTCGGTAGGTTCCTTTGGCAATAGGACTGATTATCTTTCCTATGAAGCCTCCTACAGGACCGAGCAGACTAAGCCCGACACCAAGGGCAGAAGTCCATGCCACATCCTCAGCTACATCAGCAGGACTTGGAGGTCCTGGCCTATTAGGACGTACTCCAATCATGCTTGGATCAGACATTATAGCATGTGCAACACTCTCCTCACTAATTTCTGGAGCTTCTTCTCTAGTCATTGCGTACGGAAGCTGAAAAGCTCCCCAGCTAACAGCAGTACGTATAAGCTTGGGAATGAGCATCTTGCTAACTGTCACTCCTAAGTTATCAAGCAGCCGTAAAGATCCGCCTGCTAGCTTGAACCCTACGACATTCTTAGAGACTTCTCTGCCTAAATCAGCCAGATCCTGCTGTGCTGTAATGTTACCTTTAAGAGCCTGAGTGATAGTCTCTGCAGGATGTAAGAGAGCTTGTGTTGGACCCTCACCTATAATATGTCTAAGAATCTTACTTTCTGGTTCAATCTCGCGAAGAACCTCTCCTCTTTCGATAGCTGCCTGACGAGCGATGTCAGCTCTCATCTTTTCTTCAGGTAAGGCGTAGAGACCAGGTTCTCGTTGAACTAGATCAATTGGCCTTTCTCCTGCTATAGGTTGTCCTTCAACCCAAGGAGGCAAGCCTTCCGGCCGAGGAGGCAAGCCTTCTGGAAGTTCTCTTGCTTGAGCTAAAGGTCCTCCACCAAGCTGAATGGGAGGCTGGAGACCTCCTGCCTCCTCACCGAGAGGTTGGGCAAGTACAGCACTAGGAAGGCTAATGGGTGGTTGAAGTCCTCTTGCCTGAGCTTCTGATGCTTCAGCTTCACCAACCAGGTTGATAGGGGACATTAAGCCTGAGGCTTCAGCCTCCTTCGGCTCAAAGAGCTGTGAAGCAATTAGCCCACCACCTATAATAGGAAGACCACGGCCGTAAGGAACAGGCCATTTTGAAGGCTTTTCAACTACTTTTGCTTTCCCTATCTTTTCAGCAGTTTCCTTTAGAGCTTCAAAGTCTTTAGGGATTTTGAATCCTTTAGGCAAGGTCCTTCGTAATAAGACATCCTCATAAGCTTTTTTAAGAGCTTCTTTAGTTAATGGTACTGCTGCTTCAGCCTCTCCCTCATCAAGCTGCGAAGCTCCCAAGCCTAGTAAGCCAGCGCTCGGCACAGCACTCTTCTTCAAAGCTTCCAGAACACTACTCCTCTTAGGAAGAAGCATCGTAGGCTCCTCCGCCGAGGGTATAAACTTCCTAAGCCTTGCAGGCACATCCTCAATACTAAGCCTACCTCCCTCAATACTTCTTGCAAGTTCTTCGACAGTAGGCTGGTACTCTATCAAGCCCTTGACTTGCTTTCTCAACGCCTCAGTCTTAATTAACTGCTTCGATGATGGCATCACTCACTCTCCGGTAAATCTTTCTGAAAGTCACTCCATTCCTTTTTAAGCAACTTTGCTTCTCTAGGATACTTCTTTGCAAACTGCCCTGGATCCTGTCTCCATCTATTAAAGGAAGAAAGGAAATAATCTCTCCTAGTTACAAACTTATGCTTTAAGTTACTCGAAGAGCGATAAGCATCCCATAAGTGACCGTCTGTTGACCTTCCACCCTTAAAGTTCTTCCAAAGTGCATCTGCTAGCATTGCAGTCTGCAAAACCTCAGCGATAGCTGGTGTCTCCTCTTTTAAGTTAACTCCTTTACTACGTAAAAACTGCTTTATTGACATTTCAGGCCTGACATCCTCTTCTGCCAGGCCAAAGCGACGTAGACCAGTACTTACTGCTTCCTCTTCTGCCTCACCTCTTAACACCTCAGCAGCTGATCTTGTACTAGGAGGAATGATCGGAGCGAACTTCTGTCTAGTATAAGCAATATCTCGTGCGAATGCACCCGTTCCAGGTCCAGGCTCAAACTGCTCTAAGACCTTTGCTGGAGGTTCACCAAATATACTAGGTGCACGATATCTTTCAGGTGCAGCAAAGTACTTAGCACGAGCTTCTTCAATAGGAAGGTTCTCAAAGAAAGACTTCGTTTCACCTAGAAAGCGACCTGGAAAGATTTGCTGACCAATCTCTCCTGTAGGAACAGCTTGTTCTAGACGACCCATCGTAGCTTCCACAGGAGGTTCGGTCTTCATAATCTTATTGACAAGAGATTCGGTGAGACGTCCTCTCTTATCTATTAATCTGCGAACAATTGCTTTCCATTGCTCTATAGTAGGCCTGGTAAGTGGCTCAAGATATTTTGGCATTCTACTCTCCTCTCCTTTACTTTACTTTACTTTCTGCCCTTCTAAAAGTGCTAAAGCATCTTGATACTGCTTTGCTAAGGCATACGAGCCTGGTGTGCCAGGAAACTTTTTATGAAGTTCTATTACCTGCTTCATCAATGCAATAGCACGCTGCTCAGCATCCTCCTTCTGAGCCTTTCCTCCTCCAAGCCAGCCGATCTTCTTCTCAGCAATAGGTCTGTAAAGCTCCTCAAGATAACGGTTAACCTGGTTGGTGAAATACTCTATATTAGCTGCTGATCCACGATAACGCGTACTAGTTGCATTAGTTTTTACAGCATGTCTATTTGTAAGGTCAGCTAGTTGACTAAGCTTACCATACTCCTTTTTGTAATCCGTAACATATCTCCCTCCACCTGCAGAGGCATATTGTCTCTCCAAAGCTGAAACCATCTTGTTGTATGCTGAATCAGCCTCGTTTAAAGAATCCCTTTCTTCTTTAGTAAGCTGTATAAGGTTAGGATCTTCTGCTATTTTTATATCAGCATCAATCTTTCTCTTTTCAGCTAGCTGCCGTTCAGCTTGTGCATCTACTAACTTTCTATTTACTTTTGCGTTTAAAGGATCATTAATGAGGTCCCATTGGTACTTCTGGATTTGTAGATTTGCTGCCTTTAGTTGTGCCTCAGCTACCTCACGCTGTAAAGGATTAGTGGTCTCCTCTAATATCTTCAGATTATCAACGTATTCTCGGAATTTCTCAGGTCCAAACTCTGTTAGTATTCTCTCTTTAGTCCATGGCTGTTGAGCTTTAGCAAGTCTTTCTCGTGCACTTAGATAAGCCTCCTTCTCTGGTCCTTCAGTAGTTAACATCTCTAGCTCAGTAGGCCTTGCAGCTTGTCTCTCTGCAGCAGTAGCCTGTCTTTCTTCCGCAGCAACTCTCCTTCCTTCGAAGCCTAACTTCTCCTTCTCAATTCCAAAGAGCTTCTTTCGAGCCTCCCACGCTTCATGTGCCCTACCACCTTCCCTAGCATACTGAGCAATCTGAGCTCCCATCCTACCGCCCCATTCCTGAGGAGCAAAACTACTTGCAAGCATACCTGCTAGAGCTACTGCGCGATCGAGAGGCAAGCCTTCCCTACCTTCCTTACCTCCTATTATTGAGGTCTTCCAGAAAGCATAAGGATTCTTTTCTTCAGTAGTAGTCTCTTGGAAAGAATAAGGATCGGCCTCTCCAGCTGGTAGCTGGACAGTCGGTGCCTGATTAGCCCTAGCACCAGCTATATCTAATGCAAACCTTCCTGCTTCAGGAATAAGTTCTTCTTCCTTTACTTCAGGTTGAGCAAACGGATTTTCAAACTTCATAGGTGGAAGGTTTTCAAACAGTGGCCGATCCTGAAGTTCCTCAAGTTTCTTTCTTGCTCTAAGATTATATAAACCAGTCCATCCGTCCATTTTAACCTCCATTACATAAGTAAGCCGGCAGCAAGACCAACCACGGCACCAGCTGCAGCTCCAATAACTCCTCCAGACATTCCAAGTGTAGTTCCTGTAAGAACTGCAGAGCCTATCGTACCCCCCAAAGCCGCACCAGTTAAAGCTCCACTTATTGCCTTTGCACCTCTCGATGATCCTGCAACATCAGTCTGTGTAGTGACTGCCCCCTGTAGAGCTCCAATTGCTGCTCTCTGAAACTCTAAAACTGTAAAAGGCCATAAGCTATTCTTTGCTTGCATGGAATAATTCATGTCTTTGGTATCCATATAGGCTGAATAGTAGAGCTTTATGATCTCAGCATAAGTTAGTGTTACACCCTTATTCCAATCAAGATGAGCCTTCCACCTATCAGAAACTACAGGAATCATTTGATATTTCAATCCTGCACTAAACTTAGCTACAGACTTTACTCTCGCATCTTCTATTAATGATTTGCCAACTACAAAACTTGAGCTCATAACAGAGTTAATATCTCTCATCCCAACTTCAAATCTTGGTATCACGTTAGCTGTAATATCATCATCTAATAAATCAGCCTCAGCGCTTACAAGCTCGTTGATAGCAGGAGAGTTTACCGTATCTTCGTAAATCTGAGTGTACAAAACATCCACATCCAAGCCTGCCATAAACTTCCCATACATATCATAAAGAGAAGGAAAGCTGGCAATAGTATAACCACTACCAAAGAAGGCGTCGGTTAAGTCAACATCAGTCCAACCAGAAAAAGGAGAGTTATCTATAACACTACTAACTCTAGTCGCAATAGTACTTAAGAACGTAGTATGATGATCTTCGACGTAAGGAGCATACCTTACCTCACTTCTTGAATCTCCACTTCCTCCTCCACCCTGGCTACCCATTCTAGACCTCCATTCTAAAAGTTCTAAAATGTTCCTTAAATCCTACAGCCTCACCTACCTGCCAAATCCTTGGATTTCTCGATTCGAAATAGATATGCTTACATCCTTCGCTTTTAGCAAAGTCTTTTACTAAATTAAATCTATCTTTCCATTCTTCAACATCAGCGTGTTTCCAAGAATACAGAGCTTTTAAGAAAAGATTTTTTTCACCAGTAGTTTTATCAGCAATTAGCTGAGTTATGGCTACCCCCAAAAGGTTTCTTTCATCATCAAGGCTTACAAAGCATTGACTCTTATCATTGAGAAGAGAATGTAAAAGTTCATTAAGATATTCTCTTCTGTCCTCCTCCTTCACATCTTCGGCACTAACAGAAGCATACTTTATAGCTTCCCAGAATCTTGGTATTTGGCTAGGCAATAACTTGATTACCATTTATCATACACCCTTCCATTTACTTTAATGTAATCAGGCTCAAAGTACTGATAAGAATCAGCCTTTACTCCAAATTGAAACTCTTGTCCATAACACTGAATATAGGCAACTCCTTCACTATTCAAGGTTTGCCACTCAGTCTGCCTAAAGGAAGCTGACTTATCTAAACGGTATCTAACAGCAGCTTTTAGATCAATTGTCAAGTCAATCCCAAATTCTAAGGACTCAATCCCCTTTCCCTTCCTTGTTCCCATATCATAAGTATCAGTCCAAACTTCAAAGGTCGGAGTTACTATTGTAATAGACGATGCTATGTAAGCAGTTCCTTCTTGATAACCAATTCCCGTAATAGTTGAAGGTCCCTTGCCCAAGCTCTTATCTTCAGGGCTGTAAACAAATCCACGAACTCCATCACAAATGTAGAGTAACCTATTCTCAAGATCCCAACTTAAGACTGGATTCGTTAAGTCTACCAGATATTCAGAATAATCAAGCCTAGTCAAGCCTTCACCTAAACTCCAAAGAGTACCCTCCTTATCTATAAAGTAATGAGTAGTCTCATCTCCAGCAATTGCCTGTTTTCCTTTCAAACCTAGTCTATGAACTGTGCTTAGTCCAAAAGCATTATTGGAAGGAGTCAGTAAAGATACTCCATTCTCTCCATATACAGCAACTCTGTTTCCAAGCTTCTTTATCTCATAAACCCATCCTTTCCAGTCTAATGGTCTCTCACCTGCAATGTTATCCCTACCTATAGTAAAATCCATACTTCCGATTTTAGACCATTTAATCCAGTTCTTCTTGAATAGCTCAGTTAAAACATCTATATCACTCCAACCAAGAGTAATCGAAATTATAGTATCTGTTGTGACGTACCCAGCTACGTCAGTGCCTAACTGAGTTGCAGTTATTAAGATAGGATCTGGCCAAATAATTACAAATCCTAAGGCTCCTACTGGAGTCGTCGTAATTGTAATAATGCCTACATCAAAGATACCGTCTCCATAGGACATCCTGCAATTGAAGGTTATGTCAAGTTCAGGATGTCTTACAAAAGGCTCTCCAAATGCAGGGCTAGCTAACGGCTCGGCTGTGATTATAATGGGATCAGCATTTATAGTAATAGGCATCTTAAGCTATCCTTACTTCAATATTAGCAATGGTAAATACTCCACCATTTGCCTGGGTTTGAGCCCCACCAAAATCTATATAGCCAGCTACAGGATCAGCTTGTGGAGTAGTAGGAGTATCATCAAAAATAATAGCTCCTGGAGTTGGGCCTATGTTACCCCCATTGGCTGTCCAAGCAACACTACTGCAAGTCATATTTGCTCTGTCATTAGTATCATCCTCAGCGACTACTTTATTAGCTAAAGTTGCACCTCCAGTAGTATACCCATAGCCATTGGCAAGTTCATTAGCACTTACATTAGCATAGCCATGGTGAACGTCCTTGTCAAAGGTAAAGCCATCAGCCATTAGGATGATTTTAAGGGTGTCGTTAGCAAGGTCAATCTGCTTGCTTGCCAATAAGAACTTGATTTTGTTTGATGCTGCTGTTGCCATTTTCTTCTTCTCCCTTCTTAAGTTAAGTTAATAAAAATCAACATCATGCCATCCCATATCTTGATTTAAGTAGCTCATAGAAGGCATTTGCGTCGGCAAGCGTAATCAGACCACTTGGGCCTCCGCAGGCATAAAACAAGGCATCACCCCAATCCATAGAAGAATTCGTGGTTGTGTGCCCACCAATTAAAATAGCATCCTGATTTCCCTGCTTGTCAACCGTAGTTGCTCCGCCTACGACCTCGGTAAATGCTCCACCAGAAGATCTTACGTAGAGCTTTGCTTCTCCAAGATCACTGGGGCCTGAGGAATACGCATAAATGCAATACCATATGTTGTCAATGATATCGACCGTAGAGTAGCCAGAAAAGCCCTCAAATGAAACAAACTTCCATTTGTTTTGGTTTGCACCAACTTCTCCTCTACCAACGTTAAACCCATTAAAGTCAGCCGTATGTCCAAGTTGAATATATGTGATGTCCCATCCTGCAAGTGGACGAATGAAAGCCAAAGCAGAACAATATCTTGAAGGTCTCTCAGGTGCAGAATGACAAACTGTATTATATCTCGATGATCCAAAGACAGTAGGGGGATCGTTGTAGTCGTTATGAGCAAATCCAGCAATACTCCAAAAATTAGCAATTTGATCAGCGGTTAGATGACTACAATCGCAAGCAGGAGTATTCGTTCCTCCGACAAATAAATCTCCGACTCCACTAGGTCCGTAGTCTCTGACCAAACAGCCTGCTCCTTCATTAAATTTAAACCAAGCCCAGAGGCATGATAAAGGGGGAGTCCATGCGACTTCCTTATACCAATAACCACAAGGGTCATGAGTAGGAGTTATTGGTTCGTTAGTTCCTTCAGTCATTAGCCAAACAGCATTAGAAGAATTAGCAATATGATCACCCTCATTGTAGGAAAGCTCATCATGATGATCAGCAGTCCATGGATCTTCCATAGTTGGCCATTTACCCTTATCTAAAGCAAACGGATCGGACTTACTAGACCAACTAGGATCTTTTGCAAAGCTCCAAGAGCCTAATCCTTTGTCTTTCTTCCACTTAGTGTCTGGAGTAAGTGGCCAATTAGGCTTAACCATTCTGTTCAGTTTCCTTTCCTTCTAATATTTCCCATGATGGACCTACAATAGTTGGGCCATAGGCTTTCCCAATCAAATTTTTGATAAGTAAAACTTCCTCCAATTTGAGTTCAATGTTCTCAGGACTGGTATAAATCCTTGTGGCTAAAACCCATCGCTTAGCTTTTTCTTCTCCCTTTATTTCTTTCCCCGGCATTTGCTCATCAGTGAAATTAAATTGAAGGGCTTCAATAGCCACGCTTTTAAGAGTCCTTTGTCCAAATTCTACTATCTTCCCATCCTTAAACCCACAATTAGGGCACTGAGTTATATCCGATCGTTCGGGAATAGAAGTACCGTCCAGCCGTTTCAAAACTAGCTCAAAATTGATTTTCACAAATCCCTCCTTCTTAATTTAAACTTACTCCTCTATCCTGCATCCATTTGGGAGGAGTACTGGAGATTGGAACGGTAATTAAGGCTTCCGCCTCTTTTCGAGTTCTCCTTCTATAAAGTTTTCCAGTCTTTTCATCAAGCCTTATTCCATCTTTTAACTTTTTTACAAATTCACCAGTTGATATATACTCTATTATAGGTATTTCTCTGAATATAATTTTATCTTCATCAAAACTATACTTTGTCTCAAACCTTCCACTTTCAGTCTTTTTCATTTCAGGGACTTCCTCAAATGCCTCAGAAATAAAAATTTCAACTTCCTCACTCATTTTCTCGTTGATTCTTTTTTCCTTTTCCGCTGCTACGTTAAAAGCTTGATCTTTGGACCAATCCCTTCTTTCCTCGATAGGAATGTCTCGATAAATCACAAATTTCTTGCCAGATAGTCTTTCCACCTCTGCCACCAAAGTTGCCCAATCCAACAAGACCTCCTTACCCAAGTATACATTTTTAGAATGATATCCCCAAGGAAATGGAATCAAGAGATCGGTTTCATTCAAAACTTCTTCGGGATGGGGAGTTTGTTGAGTTCCATTTCCGGCAGCATCATATCCCCACAATTCTCCACTTAATGAGACTATCGAAGAAGTACTAGCTAAAGCTCCCGGAGCTGTCCCATCTCCTAAGGTTAAAACTTTTACCGCACCTGCCCCAAAAGAGCTTGTCCCGATACCGATGTTGCCAATATCATTTATTCTTAATCTTTCTGTCAAAGCAACTCCAAGCTTTGGAGTCGTAGCAAAAGTGATATATGTTCCATTTGCCGTATCTGTCCAATTCTCCGCCGCAAATGTCCTTATAGCTGCTTTATTTCCACTATATCCTGTTGCCTTATAACCCACGCTCCGATAACTAATTATTGAATCATCAAGTAAAAGAGCGCTTGGAGAAACTGCGGTTCCCCTACTTACTCTAAATGTTATTGCAGGAGGACTTGCACCAAAACTATCTAATAAAACACTTACACCTGAGGTATTATCTATGCCTCCTATATGTAATATGGTTGCTACGTCCGGTGCAGGAAGATTTCCTGCATTTTCACTTAGTGTTACCAGAGAAGTAATATTTGTCGTCCCAGCTCCAATCTTGCCATTGTTTAAAATTGTCAGGGCTGTGGTTGCTCCATTATTTCCTACCAACAACTGGATGGCTGCGGAGGTTAAAGTTCCATTCCCAGAAGTACTTTGAAGTTTGAGAATATCAGTAATACCAGTCCCACCAATAAGGGTTTGTCCTCCTGATCGACCGGCCAGGAGTGAATATTGTGTATGATCATCATCTGTTAGGCCAGTGAGAGAGAGACCATGATCAAGTTGTCCACCTTGTAAGCCAGTAGACTGATGAGTATGATCTGCACTTTCAAGTCGATACTGAGTATGGTCATCATCCAATAACCCATCGAGAGCTAACCCGTGATCCAATTTTCCAGCTTGAAGTCCTGTAGATTGATGGCTGTGATCTGCACTTTCAAGACGATAAACAGTATGTGGATCAACTGCCGCTACATGATCAAATGCCCAATCAGATGTAGGGGCCTTAGTAACTTCTGCATCAGCAGGAGTTCCAGTTAAATGATCTGTAATGCTCGCTGGTTGTTCTACAACTTTAATAGATACATTTAATGATGCATAACCACTGGCAATGCCCTTCTCAGATTCCTTTTGATATTGAGTATGATCATCATCACCAAGTCCATCTAAGGATAATCCATGATCAAGTTTTCCACCCTGAGCACCCGTTGATTGGTGAGTATGGTCGGCGTTGATCGTCAGTATTCTATGTTGGGCATCTACAGTATCGGCATCTATCCCCAAAGCATCGTGTACTGACTTATTGTGATCGCTTAAGATCTCTGCTATTGTAAACGGTGTGACAGTGTGCTCGGCATTCCAATCAGAAGGCCGAACTAAAGTCGCATCGCTACTATCTGATTTAATACTAGTAAATTGGTGCTTTATCATTAATAAAAACCTCCTTGAAAGGCGTCGTTTTGAAAAGCATCTAACTGAAAAGCTCCCTCAGCTACAACCTCAAGCCAATAACCACAAGGAGTATGTGTATTAGTAGCCAGGTCACCTTCTACCCAAAAGGGATTGTTAAGGTAGCCAAGTTTAGTCTCTTGCTTTACAAACGTCCAAGGACCCTCTCCTTTATTTTCATCAATCCAACTAGGCATCTAGCACTAAACCTTCGTACCATGAATCGTAACGGTTACTCCCAGATCAACTACAGGATTTACTATAGTAACGACGTCGCAATCAACGTCAGGAGCCCCTATTATAACCTGGCCATTAAAGTTACAGACGGCTGTGGCATGAGCCAACGTTGAGGTAGCGTAGGTTTTACTCTCTGAGCTTCTCACAACTACAGTCCTGCCATTACTCAAATAGATGTAGTCAAAGAAGTCTACAGCTACCCAGGGACCTCCTGCTGTCAGGCCTGTAATCTTTGAAACTAATGCTCCTCCAGACCATTCGTAGATAGCAGTCTGAAAGCACACAATAATCATGTTAGTAAAGACAAATATTTGAGGAAAAGGAAAGGCTGAGCTAACAGCAGAAGTGTTAAGGCGAGTTAACTGTTCAATTGCCTGGAGAACTCCGTCCAACCCAACAGCACCTTCGCAGGTAGTAAGAAAGCTACTGTCACGAGGCATTCTTTTACTCGGCCTTAATCCTCTTGATAGCTGAGGTGAGTCTATCATAAGCTCAAACTTGCCTTCCTCCCCAATACTTAAAGCCATGACTTAACTCCTTACAACTCTCCATGATCTTTAAAGCTTAGGTTAGGTGACTGAACTCTCTCCATATCTAAGAGCTTCAAAGTGTCAATCCTTCTTTTGACTTCAGAGACTGCTTCTTTTAATATGTCCTCATACTTACTAAGAGGATTCCTTCCTTCGAGCATCTCAACTACTGCGACTACAACATCCTTCTTATCCTTGAACTCCGGGTGGTCTGCATAAAACTTGCTGTTCAGTTTACTAAGAGCTACGTGGTTTGCAATCAGATTACCTACTGTATCAGGTAGCATTAGCAGAGCTCTCTCAACAGCCTTGTTTATGATCTCTTCCTTTTCTTCTTCAGTTATCATGCCCCACGTCCTCCTGAAGCTAACTCTATCCTCTTTTCTGATAAAGTAGGAATACCTGCGATTATACTTTCTGCTCTTTTTGAAATTTCAAAAGGAACTCCTACACTCTCTTGTAGAGTTTTTAAAACATCAGCTGTTTTCCTTTCTTCTAAATAAGCAGTAGTTAATATAAGAGCTATACTTAAAAGATAAGAATCTCTGTTTTCAAAAGAGAGGGTATCACTATCATTAGCTAGAGTAGGAGGATATTTTTTGTATCTTCCGGCTATAGTAGCGTTTGCAGCAGGTATTTTTCTTACAAGAAGTTTATTTCCTATTTTACTGAAGTACTTCAGTTCAGTTGCATTGGAGGGAACTAATATATCAATAAGTTCGTAAGGAACGAAGTGCATAGGAACGCTGTTACTTGTAAAACCTATAACATCAATAAGACCCGGCAGAGCATTAGCACTTCCTATGTCAACCTCTCCTGTATTTGCTCCAACTGCTACATTAGCGGTCACTGTTAGTTCAGGGGGGTCAAACATAAGAGTAGTTATAATTGCTGCCTGGTTAATAGCTACTTCTATAGCTAATTGAGCTTTCCCATCCACCCTATTCAAAGATAACAAAAGCTGTCTCTTCAACTCACTAAAAGCTGTACCTGCCATTTTTACGCCCCCTTAGTTTGTAATGAAGTTAATAATGTTTCAAAACTAGTTCTCTGACCTTCAATTATTTGTCTTGCTTTAGCTCCTAAAGACAGAGGCAAGATTATTGTATCCATCGCCTTACCTGTGTCTGCTTTATCAAAAAAAGCTCTTGCAATTCCTATCGCCGCAGATACAATGAAGCTGTCGTGATAGTCAAAACTAACTGTGTCATTAGAGTTAGACATTGTAGAAGGGTAAGTGTTGTAACCAACAGACAAGGTCTTATTTGCTGAAGGAGTGTCTTTAACGTAAAGAGTTTCTCCAAGAATGCTAAAATACTTAGTACTACCAACATTAGCTGGGATTACTGCTTCCCAAGTTTCCCAGGGTATGTACCACATTTTGGTACTATTTGTAGAGTTATAAACTGACTTAATACTAAGATGTCTTGTTAAGGTGCTCAGACTAACATTACTATTGTTAGCTAAGACAGTTAGATTAGCCTGAGTTAGCAACTCAGGAGGTTCAAATAGCAGAGCTGCCAAAGTAGCTGAGTAATTAATACAAGCGTCTATTACTGTATTAGCAGCAGAGTCGTCACGGCCCCCTAATCCCTTTCTGACTAAAGTTTCCAGAGTTGAAAGACTACTTGGCATTACTTACTCCTTTCATTCTTCCTTATCTGCTTTTGAATTTCAAGAAGTAGTTTATATATTTCTTTTTGATCATTCTTCATATCTTTGCTCTGCTCTTCAATCTTTTTATCAATAGTTTTTATATCACTCTTCATCTCTTCAACACTTTTATTTACCGTCTTCGCTTCAGCAAGTTGGACAGCACTATATTGGCTTAATTCAAAGATCTGCAAGGTTACCCAACTTCCCCATCCAAGAAGACTTGCTAGAACAAGACCAACTAAAATATCCCAAAGAGCTCTTTTCACGGCTATCTCCTTTTTACTTAAGCTATCTCTTCCTTCTTTAACTAGACTTAACCCACGGGTTCAACCAATATTCCCCAGTAGCTCTTGACTCACCTGCAGGGTTGAAAGGTCTTGCAACATGTCTCTGATCAGGTCTTGTCGCTTCTTCCATAGTTGCTATGCCAAGTAGCTGTCTCACTCTTTCGTGCCAGTTACCTCCTCCGCCTTCTAGAGAAGCCAAAGCCATCTCTGTAGCAAGAGATACTATAACGTAATCTATATTAGTGAAGGGAGTAGTGTCATTTGCGTTGGCATAATTCGCAGCTGCTGGCCACTGACTATGCTGGATGTAGAGAGGATAGGCATCATCTGGCATTGGAAGCAGCTCAACATAGCGACCTCTTGTAGTATACTTTACCGGACGCTGCGCTCCAAGAGATTCTGGATAAGGATAGTCTTTATCAAATCTTTGAGGAGTTATGTAATCTAGCTTCCTGCTATTATCTCCGTCCATTAGCTTAATCGAATAAATATCCTTAGGTCTTGTTAGGTCTAGATCATCTTCGATGTGATAAAGCCTTTTATTGTGAGTTATTATGCAGGCAGTGTTAGTAGAATCTGTTAAAGTATCCTGTACAGTAATGACTAAGGCGGTGACAGTTAAAATTGTAAGTGGACCAGGATTATCATCATCGTCTGTTTCTATAGAAGTTCCTACGGTAAAGCCATCAGTTACGAAGGAGCCAGTAGTTCTTGTTATAGTACCTCCAGTTGCTGCAAAAACAACTGAGATTGAACCTGACGTAATCACAGCTGTAAAGGCATTAGTTGTGTCAAGAACCATCAACTCATCAAAATCCCTAATGCTTGCTATAACTCTCTGAGCATCAATTATTGCCTTCTCAACTGCTAAGCGAGCCACACCATCACTTCTTGGTTGGAGGTTAAGCATTATTTGACGGATTAATTCTGTGTAAGCAGTGGTCACTTATTTTCTCCTTTCTCTCCATACTAATCATAGACTACTGTTACATCTTGGTCATTATGACCTGTAACCACAGTTATTCCAGTGTTCATTCTTACATTGTACTCATAAGTGCCTTCTGCAACACTTGCCTTTAAAATAGCAACCGGAGTTCCTGTAGCACTCAGGGCATTATAGATAGTTATAGATCCTGCTGCAGATGTATTAACCACAACTCTTCTTAAAACGCCTGGACTTGCCTTGACAACAGTAGTAACAGCAGTATTAATATTTACATAATCGCTTGGTGCTTCATTAACCATTGGACCTTTTGGTGGCATCTCACTTATCTCCTTTCTTCCAAGTTTCTACTATTTTCTCTGCTGATCTCCCAACGATGTAGCCTCCAACTCCAATCTGTAGGAGACTCCATAGTCTATCTGGTAACTCTAGAAGCAGACTCTTCCCTGGAAAGAAAAGGTTTATGTAGGGGAAAACGATGTAGTTATTAGCTACAATAGCTACTATCGAAAGCATAAGGATAGGACGCCAGCTCTTTTGAAGCCAGTTACCCTGAAGTTCTGCTAGAAGAGGCTTGAGCTGTGCTTCAAAAGTTTGAATGTCAGCCTTAAGAAGCTCAGTCATCATTTGAGCCTGGACCTCAGCTTTCTTAATGGGATCAGGGAAGATCTTATCTAGCACTCCACTTAATAGATTGGTGATTGGACCTATTAACAGATTCCACATGTCATCCTCCTAGAAGTTCTTAATCAGATCTATGAGAGCTTCCTTTGTCTGAATTCTCTGATCTGTAGCAAGATGTAAAATAGAATCTTTCTGTAATTTTAATTGAGCTAAGACTTTCTTCTTCCTTCCAAGAAGATATCCTACTCCTAACGCCAATGGTACACAAAGAGTTGCTATGATTGCCCAGTAAATCATACTCCTCTCACCTCCTTTTAACCTTCAAAATGATAGGGGTCGCAAGGCTTTTTCCAACGCCCTCCCCAAGTACCCCCTCTCCGTTCCCATTCAAGACCAAGAATCAGATAGGGGTCGTTCAGGTTGTTGATATTAAATGACCAGCATATTTCGTCCTTATTCACAATCCAGTCTTTGTTGATGTCATTTACTACTACATAGTCCTTTGCAAGCCATTGCTGATGCTTACCAGAAAGGACAGACGACCTACCGGTATTATACTCAATTCTTTGCTGTTCGGGAGACCGATAGAATGTAAAGCAGGCAATCTGTATCTTCGCCTCCTCATAAGCCCAGACCTCAAATTTAGCACTTTCTATGAAAAATTTTAATCTTTCCATTTATCTGCTCTCAATACTTCTTTAAGTTGTGCAATACACTCTATAACCATTCTGTCTGCTCTTTTTGCTGCTGATGGTTCATCTCCTCTCAGTAGGAGCTTAGCCCTTCTAGTTACCCAAAGAGCCACTACTATGCACTTCTGCTCAATGAAGTGCTTCTGAGCACTATCCACACTTTCACCATCTCTTCTTCTTCTTCTGAGCTCCCTTTATATTAAAGGCAGCAGCAATAGCCATTTGCCGTGCCTTCTGAGGTGATTTACCTTTTGCAAAGTTTCCACCTTTACGATAGGAATGCATTAACTCTCCAATGTTGCTACTTATCGCTTTTTGTGAAGTACCCTTGATCAACGGCATCTCTTCATCCTCCCTTCACTACGTCGACCTTCTTAACCTGAATTTCAACAGTCCAGCTTTCTTTTCCTCCTTGCTCTTCTTTCATTCTTAACTCGATGACCTCACCTTTGCCAGTAATAGTTACTTGATCACCTACCTTAAAGGTTTTGAGCTTTGGCATTTTGTTGACTTGCTCTGGCTCGAAACGAAGTTGAAGTCCGTAGGGGTAACGCTCCTTCGGAGAATGCATTGGCTCTTTTACCATATCCTCCTTATACTCTGGCTCAGGAGGAAGCTTCATGTCGACGAGTCTGCTCGTCTTATCGACTTTGCTAAAAGCTTCTTTTATTACATTTGGATTATTCATCTCATCATGCTCCTCTCACACGTTCCCATTTAGAAAAACCAAAAGCTTTTTCTCCAAAAGCTCTAAGTCTTGCTTCTGATTGAACCTCAGATATGTAGTTTTTTGCACGTCTTGACCACATTTTACTTCTTGCTACACGAGTAGGTCCTAGATGGTAAGCAGCTAATGCTTCTGTCTCGTCTCCTCCAAGGCGACTTAACATTCTTTTTAAATAACTAATTCCTCCTCTAATGTTTTCTTTCGGATCATATCGATTTTTTACTCCAGTCTCCAGAGCAGCTAACGTACCTAGTTGCATCAGTCCTACATTTCCTGTTTTCGATACAGCATTTGGTCTCCAACTACTTTCTCTACTAATTATAGCTTTAACTAAATTAGGATCTACATCTTGTAGTAAAGCTTCTTGCTCAGCTATGTTTTCCAGTTCTTTTCTACTAAAAGCTTCTTTTATTACTGCTGGGTTGATCATCTTTTCTCTTCTCTTCCTAACCTCTGCTTAAAATCCTCAATCATTCTCTCTAAACCAGCTACAAGATCAACCTTAGGTTTCCATCCCAATTCGTATATCTTAGAGTTGTTAGGAAGTCTTTCACTTTGAACATACTCTGGAATAACTACTAGACTACTCTTGCTTCCCGTTAGCTCAATAACCATCTCAGCAAGTCGACGTATAGTAACCTGTTCACTACTGCCTATCTCTACAGGAGCCAAACTGTTAGAAAGAAGTACTTTAAGAATAGCTTCTACCATATCATCAACATAACAAAGGCTTATTAGTTGACCTCCTCCTATTAGAGTTATTGGATCATTTTGAAGAGCCTTCATAATAAAAGTAGGAACAACCCTTCCATCATCAAGTCTCATTCCAGGTCCGTAGGAGTTGAACATCCGAACTATTCTAGTTATGACGTGATATTTCCTTTGATAAGCAGCCGTCAAAGCTTCTGCAAATCTCTTTCCTTCTTTGTAAACAGATCTTTCTGCAGTAGGGTCTCCTGGCTGATCAATATGAGCAGTTGATGCAAGAAGAAAGATAGCTCCCTTCCCTCTAGCTATTTCTAGCATCGCTAGAGTACCTTGAGAATCTGCCATCAACGTTTCTATTGGCATCTGCAGATGATCCTTTGGTGACGGGTGAGAAGCAAAGTGTAAGACAAAGCTAATAGGCTCTCCAACCTTTTCATCAAAGCTATCTGATTGAATAACTTTGTAACCACGAGTAAGAAAAGTTCGACTAAGATGTGAACCAAGAAAGCCATTTGCACCTGTAATTAGTACGTTTTCCTGAAACTCAAAGATCTCATTGTTCATCTTTCGTCCCTCCCCCAGTTCTTTAATAAGTAAGGAGTCAGGAATCTCTGCTCGTTCATACTCTGGTAGATCCCATAACGTCGAGATACTTTGTTTCTCCACCACCAATCTTTGTAGGCTGCTAAGGGCTCTTGATCTTCTGGATGAGTTAGCTTAAGGTCATGGACTTTGTACTTGTCTCCGGCAACCTTCTTAGAAAAGCTCTTTATTCTTCCAAGATTTTGTGGTGAGATGTCATCAATCCCTTCTGTTGACACTCTACGTTTTAAAGGAATCGAACCTCCGCACATTGGACAGTACTGTTCAATTTGTTCTCTGAAATCTTTGGTAGTTCTCCACCACCATCCTGGTTCGACTGGCCAACCACCATCCATGTCGAGAAGCATACTTAACGAAGCTGCTACCTCACAAAAGAACGCTCCATGAGGGTTGATTGATGCGCTCCATGACATCTGGAAGCAACACCGATCGATGGAATACCACATTTCCTTTCGTTCATCTTCTGTGAAGACTTCATCAATTGCTACAAGAAAGGGGTGGTGGTAGATGTCGTCCCGAGTGTGATCATTTACAAAGATGTGTTCGAAGGTTTCACAAATTACGTTACGGTAGTGCTCGTATCCCTTAGGAAGAGAAGTCCACAAGCCCCAGTGCTCTTTAGGAATCTTTGAGACTGCGTACTTACAGAACTCCTCAAACTTCGGATGAAGGAGTGGTTCACCTCCCATAAAGCCTATCATCTTAGGGTAACCGATCATGGAGTCGACGGCCCGCTTGAAGTCTCCCTCTGAGATAAACCAAGCAAGTTTGTGCCCACAGAACCGAGTACAGTTACTACAACTATTCGTGCATGCTGTATCAGTTTCGATTTGGATTGTGTCCATGTCAACCAATGCTCTCAATCGCCACCTCCCATATAGTGCCAACCCTAATATCATATCGCAGCTGGCATGTAGCTAAAGCTCGCTTAACAGATTCTAAGAAACCATCGTGCCCACAAAGTAGTTTCTTCACCTTTGGTAGCCAATAGGTAACATCCTCGATTACCTCTTCAGTTAAGTAGCCTCCATCAATCCAAACCATGTCCACCTTTCCTTCAAACCCTTCTGCAGCTTTCTTGCTTGACTCCTTCATCAGCCTAAGGTTAGGAAAGTGACCACAGCTCTTCATAAAGTCGTCTTCACCACTTCTTCCATAAGCTCCATCTGACTGATCTTGACTACCTTGAAAATGGTCAATGGCATAGACAAGACCTTTACAACCACTCAGTAATGCGTGGGTACTCTTTCCTTTAAAACTACCTATCTCTACTACTGAGTCCATCTCTATTGCCTTCTCATACAGCCATAAGGCCTCCAGATCACTTACAGCACCTTCAACCTTTATAGGATAGTAATTCACTAGACTCCCCATGCTTTGCAGATCTTCTGCATCTCGATGACCTTTGCTTCCTTCGGAAGGAGGAATTGATGCCAGAGCTGCATTCCTCTCTTCGTCTTCTCCATGTGCTCTTTCAGAGAGTAGAACTTCAAGCCATATCGGGCGATGTTCCTGCCGAGGATGTAATCATCGATGAAGTGAGAGGGCTTGAAAACTCCACTTCTTGTCTCCTCAGTGATAGGAAAGATATTCGCAATTGCCTCTTCAGGAGTCATATCTTCCAAAGGATGCCAGAGATCAAGACACCAGTCAGAAGCCATTGTGAGCCAGTTGCCTGGGCCGATCTGACGGCCATCACGAAGGAAGTACTGATCGAATCTCCATCTTGTGCTTGCATAGTCGTAACCAAAGTGAAGCACTGTATCCTTTGGAACGATAGTGGTGATGTCAAAGGTATCCGGATGGATAAGGGCATCTGCATCAATGTAGATATTCCAGTCATTTTCCATCTCTCTACCAAGATCGTAAATCTGAAGCTTCTCACAGGTTATTGGCCATTCAGGAAACTTCCTTTCGTTAATAATGACGAACTCTGCTCTTAACTTATCAGCGTATCGCTTTAATAAAGGAAAGGTTATTTCAGTCACTTCGCCTTCATAGCCTTCAGTCGCTAGGGTGAAGATTGCTTTTTTAATTTTCTTTTGCCACATCGCTTGGCTCCTTTCTTAAAGTGTATCTACTTTTTCTTTTATTTCATCTACCTTCTCCTTGATATCGTTACACTTGTCCAAAACATCGTTGACTTTCTCTAACGTTTTAGAGATAGCAAAATTTACTCCTCTTAAAGGTAATGAACCAGTACCATAACAAGTTTCACAGATATCAGCACCTATTGTTCCACTTCCACCACAGGCTGGGCAAACTTGAATGTCAGGCATATTAGTCCCCCTTTCAAAAAGGAGGGGCCATTTAAGATCCCCTCCCTTAGTCAAATTGTTAAGTTCCACTATCATGAGCACCGGTAGGCATTCTTGCATGACCACCAGCAACTCCAGTGATTGGCATATCAGCGCTAATATATCCTGGATGAGTTCCAAGATCATCTGTTTGCCATTCGTCATACCCTACCGCTGTGCATCTCCTTAAGACAATGCCATGCCATGTTCCACAAGCATCGTAGAACACTCTTACGATTGCTGCGTCACTTCCAGACCAGTTTATGAAGCTGCAGTCTACAAATTGGTGTATACGATCAAGAGCTTCATTACCACCTGGTTCAACACGAACCATTACTGGTGTAAGGGTTGTTCCTCTTGATTTGAAATCACATCGCACGAACCTACCATCCTGAGGACCGTAGCCGGCAGCGCCCGGCGAACCTGTCTCATAAACTCCTGGGTAGTGTAAATGCCCTTGATTAGCCGTAGCCCTTGCACCCATATAAGTGTGGTTCCCGATGATACAGTCTTCAAACAGGTAATAACTCGCTCCAGCACTAATCTTTAAGGAGCAGTTGTCGGTTGTATTGCAAGTTGTTCCTGCAATACCTTGAATGTTGCAGTTTTTAAAGTAGTTACCGTAGGAAAGGTTCAGGCTTCCACCAACCTTAACTGCTGAAAGGGCTGTTGCTTCGTTAACAGCATTTACGAAATGCATATTATAAAAGCGATTTCTTGCTCCGGTGACATGAAGCAAATGAACTAAACCCGATGTGGTAGAGTAAAGACAGGAACCACCATACATCGTCGGAAAGGTACCACTAGGTCCTTTTCTTCCCTGTACATTAGGACCACCAAGACCAATCAAATTGCAGTTGTTCTTCGTCCAGTCAAGTTCTGCTGTTGCTGCAATACCTTCCGGAGCCATAAGGACGGTATCATTCCTATTAGTAGTCATCGCAGCATAGGCAAGAGCAACAGTCGCAAATAGGTGACTCGAGTCCACTCCAATCTTCTTAAACCATGTTTCATAAGCACTGCTTGCGGAGGCAACAAAGAACACATCTCCAACTCCAGGACCGATTACGTTAAGTAACCAGCCCATCAACCTATCAAGATCATTTCTTCTTATAATTCCACCCATCTTAGCTCTCCTTTCGGTAGTTAAGCCCTCCTAGGCAGCTCATGTAGACACTGCCCAAGAGATACTCTGAGGTTAAAGGTTAAATGTCAAGATCAACCAGCGCAGCACCATTATCTGCATTGTTGACCATACATGTTCCTATAAGCATAGAGAGATCGTTGGCGGTGGAAGGGCCTGCATAACCAGCCACACCACCTTCAGCAACCAAACCGTCGCCATCATTTGCAGTGCCATTTATCGCTACTGCACACTCACCCTTCTTCTGAATCCACCCGTAGTAGTTAGCAGTCATCGGCATAACCGTAACCCCTATAATAGCACCTGTCAAGGTTGTAGGTGCTACAATAACCTTCTTGCACTTATTCTTAGTGATGGTGACCTTAGAGCTAGTTGTAAGGTTAGCTCTAATCTTGTCAAAAAGGTCAAATGTACCATTCGCATTAGCTGCTATCGCTGCATGACCCTTCACTTTGTAAGCAGTCCAATCACTACCATTTATAGTACTATCATGAATCCAACCTTCTGCGAACTCATTCTGGACGTTGGCTAAGTTAGAAGCACCTAGTGTAAAGCTAATCTGTCGATCACCAACATTAGCATTCGCTGTGACAGCAAGGTTACCTAAGTTGGCAACGTCTGCGACTGCAGCCTGGCAAAGTAAGCCTGATCCAATATTAGCTGCCTGCTGAACATAGACAAACTCACGTCCATCGTTCAGGCGTCGAATTGACCCAAGTCTTGCTTTCTGAGTACTAGACTCTGTATACAACGCCTGCGCCCATGCTTTGGGAGTCTCTTCTTGAAACTCTCCCCATCTTTCATCACTCATAATATCCTCCCTTCTTTGGCTATTAAGGTTCTTCAGACCCAGTCAAGGGTCTGAAGATTAATTGTTAAGCAATATTGTACAAAACCTTCTGACAAATCGGTCGGCTGGTCACCATGTTCATCGTGCAGACGATCTGTGCTACGCGATCAAAAGGCTGATCAGGGATCGATTTCCAATCCGTCATCTCCATGAAGAACCCTTCGTCGGTAACAAGCTTGATGTAGTTTGGATTGACAAACCGCATCTCTCCGCTTGGTGCACTTGGACTCCAAATCAACGGACGACCTTTGAAGACGATGGAGTCGAAACCAGCTTCAGCGAGCTTTGTATTCATCAAGATCTTCATCTCAAGACAGACGTCTTCATAAAGTTCGAAGCTTGTCTGGTCAGTGATCATAAAGATGTCCTGAAGTTCGCTCTTGGAGTATTTTGTTATGTCATTCAGACATGTTCGCATGTCACTGACAAGATAGACTGCAGCTGCTCCAGTAGCAGCCTTCGACTGGTTACGGAACCAGGTGTAGGTTGAGCGGGAGATACCATGTACTGTATTAGTGTCACTTGCTCCGCTTGTTGAGATGAGATTCTTTAGACCATTTGGCTCGTTTAAGCCTGTACCGTCTGCGAAAACAACACGTTCCATCTCCTCCCACAGACTTCGTTCTGCAGTATCGGTCTTCGTTGCTACTAGGTTGATGGCCTGCGCCTTAGCTCGGTTCTTCTGGTCTTCTTCAAACCATCGCATGATGGACACACCTAGGTATTTCCAGTCCTCGTAGGCAATGGTGATGATCTCATTGTCCTGGATGGGTACTGGAGTACCACGAGTAATCCACCGAACGGTCTCATTGGCACCATAGTTCAGTGGCACCTCAATTCGTTTATAGCCATTAATATGATCTACCCTTCCTGCTTCACGAAGCCAGAAGATGACTGGTGTCTTCAGGAAGGCCTGTTCGATAGCCTGAGCCTTTCGTTCAGCCCAAGTACTCGAAAATAGGTTGTCAACTGTTTCTGTCCAAGTAGGGGGCATGTTAATCTCCTTTCTTTATTTAGTCGAAGCTGTTAGGCTCCGCCTCCCCCTTTACCAACCACTGCATCCCAAGCTCGTTCAGCTGCTTCACGTGTAGTCCGTGCAGGACCTTGGCGAATTGTGCCTCCCGATATACCTGGGCGTTCTCCTAGTGTAGGGCGGCTGGGGATAAGTAAGTGCACGCCCTTTCCTCGCTTCGCAGAGGGTTCGTCTTCTTCATTGCCTTCGCGGTCTTTGCTCTTTCGCCGAGCTCCCGTCTCTTCCTCAGCCTCAAGCTTCGCCATCTTGTAGGCCTTCTCTATTGAAAGTGTAGGATTTTCAATAGCAATCCCTTTTATTCTATCTTGAAGTTCATAGAAGTCATCATACTTCGCTGCTGCTTTGTCTATCTCGTTCATAACCTTCAAAGTTTGTAGCTCTATATTCAAAGGCTTAACAACGTGTTCCTCAGTAAGTTGAAAGATTGTTGCTACAAGTTCTTTGTTACTCATTGAATCCCAGTCAACCTCAACTTGCTCCTTTTCTCTCTTCTCGCGTCCTTCCCTGGCCAGCTCGTCGATGTCCTGGACGCTCTCTGACTTCCCCTTTTTCGAGGAGTTCGTCAGCTTCTCGATCACCTTGTCCTGCTCCTCCATTCGGTCTAGAATCGCATTGTATTGCTCTGCTGTCAACTCCACTTTCATCACTTTCGAGGACTCTTCCTTCGTTGATGCTGCCAACGAACCCTTCTCCTTCCCATCCGTCTGTAACCCTTTGTTCTGTTCCTGTTCTTGATTCTTCACTTCGTCTGTCATCTTTCATCTCTCCTTTCTTCTTCGCTTCTGCTAAGTACTTTGGAAAGCTACGAAGCATCGCTCGATAAGACAAGTCGATAAACCGCTTCCCCCATACTGCTCCCTTAAATTCAACTTCAAAGCCTTGAGAGCCTAGTCTAACCGTTACCTCTCGCGTTTGTTGATCCAAGTCCATCCTTCGCCTCCTTTCATCTCCTTTCACCTCTTATTATCTTAGTAATTCTAACGAGTGACATAAAAGGCCGTCGGTAGGCCTCTTAAGCCATGAACTTCCTTTCTTCAAGCTAAAGCCTGTAAGTCTAAGAGCATAGGTAAGGCTTCGCTTTGAGCCATTACGTAGTACAATAATAGGACCTTTTACTGTTGTAGAGATTACCAAGTCCTTGTCAATGTAGTGTAGATGAACTTCATCTGGAAACAAGCCTACTGTCTTCACTTCGTGCATTAACTACACCTCCGAGATGTTGTGTCCCTTTCCAAACACTTTGGCGTAGACGCCATGCTTACGGCAAAGCTCCTTGTAGTGATTCTTTGACCTAACAAGGATTGGCTCTCCGGTAAAGTCTTCCGAGATGAAAGGATGAAACCAATCATTGTGCCATACCGAAAGCTGTATTTCTACAGGTGCATTACATTTAATACAACACTGCTCAAGGCGAGCATCTATTTTGTTAAAAGCTTCAAACTCCATTTGGCATGAAGTGCATCTATAATCGTACAACGGCACTAAAGCTTACCTCCCCTCACCAAGCGATCAAGTGGGACGACCTCTCCAGGAGCCTTTGGCCCACCTCCTCGATTACCAGCACCTTTTACGAGCTCCTGTAGCTTACCTGCCTTCCCACCAGGAGCAAGAGGCTGTCTTCTCAAACCTTCTTCCTGAGGATTGATCTCTTCTGGACTAGTTAGCAAGTTTCTGACTAAGGGCTCAACCTGGGAGTAGGTATCCAAATAGATCTTTCGAAGTAGGAGCTGGTCCACCGTCTGATCACCATTGAACATTTTGAAGAGATTCTCAGACATTTGGTATCTTAACACTCTAGAGACTGGCATCCCTGACTCAGGATCAACGTTAAGGAAGTAATCACCCTTGATCTGATCACCAGTATACTGGACCCAGTATGGCGTACCTTGAGGACTAGTAATCTGAATGACCTTTTCTTCCGTCCAGAAGTTAAAGATGTACTGATTCCATTTCTTGACAATGCGTACGAGAACATCGCCGAGGATGTCTTGGCGTTCATCAATTCGACTCTCGAAGGTCTGGTTGACAATATTTCCTTCAGTTGCGGAGGGTGGTGTACCTATCTTATACTGCCCTCCTTGATTAGGCCCAAAGCCAAGTGATTCTTGCATGTCGATGAGACATTGATTTGCCGCTGCACGAAGATCAGGTGGGATGTGTGGTTGAAGAGCTATTATTGCATTAGCAAGAATCTCAGCCTCGTTGACCTCAACCGCAGGTCCTACCTCTCCACTAAGGAAGTGGTCAAGCATTTCCTTTGTAAAGGCACCTTTCTTGTAAAGGAATTTTAACAAAGTGATCTTACGATGTCGACTCTCTTGTGTTCTCGTCTCATTCAACTCAAGTTGTTGAGGTTCGATGATATCCACGTCAGCGATAGGCCAGAAGTACTCAGGATCTTCATTCCAGATGATAAACTCCCAAGGAAGGCCATTAGATGCTGCTTGGAGGGCATCGTGCTGGCTAAGGATCAGAGTGTTTTCACAAAAGGTGAAGATCGAGCGCGATTTGTAATCACGAACTTCCCAAAGCTCAGCGAAGGGAATATCTTTATCTTTGTCAACTCGTCGACCACCTACCCAGCGACGGTTAGCGTCGGGTTGACGTGAACCTTGGAGGTCTTTAGTATCAAGATACTTCTGGTCTTGCTTAACATCCTCTAAGGGACGGTAGATTCGATGAGCAATCCAGGGTAGGGACTGAGCATCCGTTGAGCCCCAAGGTACAACGACGTCTTCAGGCTGAACTGGTAAAGCCCAAGGGTAACCAGGAACAATTCCTTCATGGTATTCGATACGTTCACCAGGCTTACTTCGCGACTCTTGTGTAACAGTAGAGCCGTCTTGTGAGATGATCTGTGAAGGATCAAAGCCAAACTCAGAGTCGTAGCCTAACTTAATTGGTCCAATACCACAGAGGTATCCTATCAACGAGCCTTTCTTTAAAGTTCCTTTGAGAAAGGTTTGTTGAATAAGCTGATTGTCAATCTCTTCAACGACACGTGAATGCCAAGCGAGATCAGGTCGGGTAGGTGTAACTGTGACACGCGGAGAGCGGAAGTAAACGCGTGGAATGAGGTTTCGTCCGTAGGAGAACGTACGGTTTACTGGAAGAATGTTGCTCTCCCAATGACCACGATAGTACTTTCGGAAGGAGGGCCACTTCTTCTCGCTGGAGTACTTCCTTCGGAAGTCAAGACCTGTACGGATGTGCTGCATCCAGTCGTTGGTGAATTCTTTGAATTCGTCGTTTGGTGTTGGCATGCTTACTTTCCTTTCACCCTCTTTGCAAGGCCATACTTCTCAAGAACATTAGCGTAGACTTCTGGAATACTGATCTTCTCGCCTCTATACCTAATCAAGACCTTCTTCTTTGGCTGAAGCTCAAGCTCTTGGAGAGTACCGATATGCTTTGCTTCTAAGGCTGTGAGTTCTTCCTTAGTGTAAGGACCCGTACCTTTTAAGTTAAGACGCATCTCAGCACTCTTGATAGCCATTTTGAGAGCTTCTGCTGGACGGCTAGCTTCGGCAATACCAGTGTACATCTCTTCGCCAAATTGACGAGCAAGGTCATTAACGACATCCTTCGTCACCGGCATTACCCGATCAGTTCCCTCAAAAGTTATATAGCGCCAAGGTTCACGACCCTTAACGACGTTCCTGATTTTCATACCAGAGATTTCATGACCGATGAGTCGTCGAGCTGCGCTTGAGGCTGAGCCCTTTACTACCTTACTGACGAGTTTGCCTATCGGCGAGGCTTCGGCTTCGCTTGGGCCTAGAAGACTCCCTATTCCACCAACAATCTGTTCCGCTAAACTTTGCTCTTGCTCTTCCATTCTTCACTATCCACAAAGTGATAAGGCAGAGAGGCTAGCCTATTGGACTCTGACATATCCTTCCGGCTAAACGAGAGGAGGTGGCTCGTTATATCAACCATCCCTGCCTTTTTAGTTCACTTATCGAGTCACTAAATGTCAAGCCAGCATCACTACGATACTGAACATCCTTTGTCTTTACGATGTTTCCAATTGTTCGGTAGACCCGTCGCCTTGCCTCGTTTACATCACTGCCATGAGCTGTTACAAACGCTAGTGTTCCATCACACCCTGCGGTGCGTTCCTCTTCGTCGTCATTGCGGTAGATGTCACGCAACCAGACATGAGGACGAGCCTCCTTTGAGACTTCGAGATCGACTCTTCCCTTAAGATGTGAGCAATTTGCTTCGAGAGGCCAAGGGCTGAGGCTTAACCTTACCCCAAGTGCAACGTCCTGACTTACTTGTGGTTGGTAATTCTGATCAAGAGTTGATTGGTAAAGAAAGGTGAATAGAGGTTCTCGAAGAAGCTCGCAAACTAAAGGAAGATGATCGTATTGATAATGAGGATGAAAGAAGCTTAACCACATCTTATCTTCTTTTAAGAAGACTTCGATGCTAAAAGGTCCGGTGTAGGAGACCTTTTGAAGAAGCTCGGTGAAAGGTTGGAGGATGAGGTCAAACAGCTTACCTTCACGAAGTGCAATCATCGTTGAGCCCATGCTTGGTGTCAGAACACCTCGATCACCGTCCATTAGACGCTCGTCAGTGATACAGAGTGTTACCAAAGGTGACCAGTGCTGACTTGTGAACCAGCCCTCAAGGATGACCTTTAGTGTATCCTTACATTCGTACTGATCGAAGAGAGGTAAGGGAAGAATTGTCTTCCAAACTTTTAGATAGTATTCATCATCGGTAAGAAGCCGTTCACCAAACTCACTGGTCTGAAGAACAAGGTCGTATTGCTCTATCATACGTTTGGGATTACCTATAAAGGACGGGTTGCGATAACCTTGTAGGCATGCCCCATGACTGTCCTGACTGTAAAGCTTCACAATATGTCCTTCTTGTTGGGCAAGACGTAAAGCAATTGGTACTCCCTCATTTCGCTTGTTGATTAGTAATACTGTTGCCATCGCTTTTTATCCTCCGCTTCACCGAAGGCCTTCGGCCTAAGCTTAATACTCCTGTTCCGAAGGCTGACCTTCAATCTGTTTTCTCTTCTTTTTCAGTATCCTGCCGGCTTGACTAAAAGGAAAGCCTAGAACGTTCTCCGCGATCCATTCAGACCAGCTTTGAGCCTTCTTCACTCTTTCCTTTACTACGTCCTGAGCCATTTGCTCCTCAGTGTTGCTTGGCATATAACCTCCTAAGCAGAAGGCCAGACTTCACCTACTCGAACCTGTGGTTTGAAGTAACCACTTCCTCGTTGTTGTAACTCAACACTCTTTAAAGCATCATCAAGAGTATAGTACATATATGAGGAAGGCTTCTCTTTCGGTGGAGGTGGTGGAGTAAGGTAATCTGTCCTAAACCTGATTTGCTTCATACATCCTAGCATACCAAGGCCTACGGCAATGACAAGGTTATCACTCTTCGCACCCATCTTGCCTTCGGCATCTTCTTCGAAGTCTTGGAGTTCCCCTACAGTCTTCTTATCATAGAAGATGAACTGATCGAGCATTTCCTGCATCCCACCGACTAGTTCTTGTTTGTGTTGCTGGGTGTTAAGCCAGCCATACTTTGCCGGAGACTTTGTTGTAGCTCGTTTATAATAATAGAGCAATGAACGATCATAATCTCTCTTCAAGATGGGTATGACTGCAGCACCGTGGTTGTTTGATTCGGTGACCAGGTAGGCGTGGTTGTAAAGTCGACCGAGGTCGATAAGGAGCTTGCTGAAGATCACTGGGTCGGTGGTGTTACTTGAAAAGCGTAGGACCTGCTCAAAAGTTTCAACGCAAAAGACAACGAGGCCTGCATCATCATGTCCAGTACCTCCACTTGGATCTCCTCCAAAGACATAGTGAAGGTCAGGCTTGGGGTGATCTGGAAGACCAAACATCCTAATGTTGAAGAGTAAGAGATCTTGCCAAGCTTCGCTTGAAGTAAGCTCGGCGTCTGGAAAGACACTGCCAGAGGTAGCTTGGAAGCATTCCTCAGGCTCACCTGGATACTCCTGTTGCATAAGATGAAGGTCGTCACGAAGCTCGGCAAGCTTACAAGCATACCAAAACATTTGCTCTACAGAAAGATTAAACTTCTTCTGAAGGCCTAGAAGATAGCTGAGATGCTGAGTATCAGCTTCTCGAGGTGACCATTCAGAGTAGGGTAGCCTTCTTGAGTACTCTAGATCAATGAACCATGGAGCAAAGAGACGTTTGTAGCCCATTCGGTCTGCATGCTGCCAAATGTAGTGAAAGTCGTTATTACGACCGTTGCCTGTTGACTCGAGGATTTTAAAGCCAGAAGCTGGCACAGCTTGGAAGAGACCTGTTGAGTGCTTTACTGCATCAATCCAATAACCATACTCCGAGGCATGAAGATCAGTTATTGTATCTCCTCGGCCGAAAGCCCGTGCACCAGCAGTGCCGATGTAAAACGTTGAGTCTGTCTTTCCGAAGGCTAGTTCATTCCGCGAGTTACGCTCATAGGCAGGTGGGGGACTAGTATACTTAAGGAAAAAGTGAACTTTGTCTAAGAGACGTTGTGTTGCTTCTCCTTCATGGCTCATTACTACTGCTCTGGTGCCAACCTTACCAAGACAACGTATGGAGAGAATAGATTCGAGATAGGATGAGCCACCCTTTTGCCTCGGCTTCGCCAGGATGAACGAGTGATAGTTTGGATCATGGATCATATCATCAAGCCAAATCTGAAAGGCGTTGAGCTTGAACGGGACGCGTGGGCCATCTTTGGTAGAGATTTGGAAGAGCCCTTGAATGATCTTAGCTTCTTTACTGAGCACTTCGTGCTAACCCTCCTAGCAGATAACATAAAGTAGAGGAGGTACCGGATCTCCAGTTGAAGGATAACGATGCCCCTCAGGCCATATTGCTGTAATAGCGGTTCCAGGCCAGCAACTACATTCTTTCACCCACGGTGCATTAACTCTTTTACACCTCGGACAAACCCAACCTTCCATACTAACCCTCCTGATTTAAAATCTGCATTACGATGTCTTCTGCCGAGACATTAACCTGAAGCTTGCTGGTATCCTTAAACTTACCATTCGCCTTAAGCCAAAGGCTGGCCGCTTCTAATGCCTTCTCTGGATCATCCAGCTTCTCCTCAATAACCTTAGTAACACGCTCAAAAAGACATGAAAACTCCTCTTGCGTCTGTTCAAGTAAAAACTGCTTGCAAAGCAGTGTCCTCTCATCATTCAAAATGTGATAAATGAAAGGCCGAGAAAGCCCTGTTAACTTACAAATCTCTGATACCTTTTTGCCGGCCAGACGATAATCAAGAACAACCTTCCACCTTAACGGCAAAGGCTCGTAATCACTCTTCTTTACCTTCCTGCCCGGATCACTGTATGTGCTTGATAAGGTGAGAGCTTCCATCCTTTACCTTTCCTACCCGTCCACAGAGCGTCCATTCTACCTATAATTATAACATAAATTTTAAATTAAATCAACATTGGATTTTACAAGGATCAAAGTTTTATTTAGATTTTACCGCTGTGTGTATGAGAAACTTATCCATTATTTCGTCAGCATTCATTTTCAAGGTCTACACTTTGTACATAAATAATTTCGTTAGCATTTCGTTAGCATTCTTTATTAAAGAAAGAACTTAATATAATATCATCTACTTTATTAAGTTTTTTATTTAATAAACTATCCTTTTAAGAAGAATGGTTTATTAAGTTTTTACTTTAATAAAGTATCCTTTTAAAAGGATTGTTTATTAAGTAATTTATTTAATAAAGAATTATCATTTATTAAAGGTTTAGTGCTCTTCTAACCTGTTAATTTTATTAAAGAACTTTGTGCTTGATTTCTTATTAAAAATATGGTATATTATAAGTAAGATGAGAAAGAAATGTGTTTCGAACAACAAATCAAACAATATTTCCCTATCATCTTAACCAAAACAAAAAGGAGGATTAAAATGAAGACAGCAGAACAAAAAGTGGCAGCCTGGGACAAAATGATCCAAGACAGGAAAAAGTACAACGAAAAGAAGAAGACCTGGGCTAAGTTAATGTTGGCCAAGGCAGCCAAGGCTGGCATCAAAGTGAGTGATGAGGAAGTGGCTAAGGCTATGAAGGCCTAGTTAACGAAGGAGATGGGAAGGGAAGTGAGTTTGGTAGCAGTAATCAGCCAAACGCCCTTCCTTTTTTCTTTCACCACCTATCCCCCCTATCTCGTGTGCATTGCCCTAGCGTGTGCATTCGCCGAAGGTAACCTTTCATGAGCATTTCGTGAGCATTAATTTTTTACAAAATAGTGTTTTAGTAGTAAGTATTAATTAATTAAATAAATAACTAAGTATTATTATTATTATTATTACCTAGCCGTGTCTGTTTTATTTTATTTTCTTTGTATTAATTAATTAAATAAATACACTCTCTCTCTCTCTCTCTCTCTCTCTCTCTCTCTCTCTCTCAATTATATATATATATATATATATATATATATATATATATATATAAAAAAAAATAGAGTAAATGGATAGCACACCGTGTGGTAATAATAATAATAATAATACTTAGTTAGTTAGTTAGTTACTTAATTATTTAATTATTCTAACTTATTGAAATTATTAAGGAATTTAGTAATCTTCTAACTTATTGAAATTATTAAGGAATTTTAATGTTGATTTTATTATTTATTTATGTTATAATTAGTATATTGAACAATAAACTGTTCACATTAGGGCATGTGAAAGGTGGTGATCAAGGTAATGAGCACTCAACAAACTAACAGGAAGGTCATTCAACAACAGCCTCCCCCACAGAAGATGATGATAAGAGAGAAGTTCTTCACTTCACTGAAGAAGCAAAGCTTCACTTCGAAGGATGTTTACCTCTTCATGGCAGGCCTTCATCCAGAGAGGTATGTCCATCAAGCGGAGGGTTTTGTAATGGTAATTGGGCCTCTTCTATTCGAGAAGAAGATCCGGAGGGTGGAAAGAGGGAAGTATGAGGTTGTCGTTTCGACAAAGGAGGCAAGTTAAAATGAATAACAATCGGGTGAGGATCAGTCGGAGGCACCACGCCCACGAGGATCTATACACAGCAGCTCTCATCCTTACAGAGAAACCACCGAGAGGGAGAGAGGATATCTCAGTTGAGATTCCTAGGCCTTGGTCCGGAGGACTTCGCGTCTCTTCGACGGTAGTGAGGAGGCCAGCTTTGCTGGCAAGTAAGTAGAGACGGGCTTATGGGGGAGGTTGACATGCCTTATCAAATTTGGGATTGCACAATACGTCAGTTCCTTATACTTGTACCTGTACTTGTACTTGCATTTATACTTATATTTATATTCGTGAGGGATGAGTAGGTGGGCTCACGACGAAAGGGTAAGAAGGTAAAACGGGCCTTCCTTACCTTAACCAAGCAGGCTTATCAGGCGGCGGGTGGAAGGTTTGACCTCAACCTGGCAATTCAGTGTGCTTACTATCCGCGCCTTGCCTTCAACAAACTGGTTTGTGAGGGGTGCTCGTTCGATGAGCCAAGGTGTTCGTGCATAAGAGCTCACATTCTTGAGGATTCTAACCTAAGAAGATGTGAGCTTTGCTTTGGGATTGATGATGGGGTCATTCTCATCGAGCATCATACTCTACACCCTCTCTGTTTACAAAGAGTATTAGATGCCTGCGAAGAGGCAGAAAGGAGTGAAGAAGATGGGACATATCACACAGGCGAAGGAGTTGTTAAAGAAGCAACAAATCTGTGATCACAAACGAGTTGCCTTTATCATAGAAGAACATAGATACATTCCTCAAGGCTACGCCCGGTTAGATAAACTAAATGACGGCGATGTTGACCTTGGATCGTTTGCACTGATCGACTATGTTGTAAAAAACATCTGTCTTGATTGTGGTCTTCAACTTAATTAGAGGTAAGTGATGAGTCTTGCTGATGACTTCTTAACTTCACTAAATGAAACTTATTTTAATTATCGTAAAGCTTGCGATTGGCTCGTCACCTCACGACTTGGTAGACCTGTTTACCAATCACAGGTCTATGACCTTATCATCAATCCTCTTCTGCAAAGAGGTCTGGTGACCAGAGTAGGCAGGGGTCTTTACATCCTTCAAGGAAGCGAGAGAGCTTCGTCAAACCTTAAAGATGACGAGTTTGCAACCTATCTTAGAGGGAAAGGAGTGAAGCCATGAGCTATGAAGGTAGAGTGGCAATTCTTTACAAAGCGGAGAAGAGAGGTGAAAGCAATGAATGAAGTAAATGAATTAATAAATTTGTTATTTGAACAGAAAGGAAAGCTAATTTGGATTATATCTCAATCTCCAAGTGATGAGGAACAGAGGGAAGCAATAGAGGAAGCAAGAGATCTTTTGGATAGAGTAAACAATCTTCTGGAGGAATTTGGGTATGGAGTTCCAAGTTAACCTTGACGAAGAAACAAGGAAGTTATTGAAGAACTTTCTTAAAGAATTAGGAATATTGAATATACATATTAAAGATATTAAGACTATGATTGCTCCATTGTTAGGATTTAGAGTCATCACTGATGAGGATAAGGATTAAGATAGGGGGGATGAAAGGAGGTGATCTTCCATCAAAGAGGTCGACGAAGTCGACGAGGTGTAAAGGTTTCACGTCCCTAACTTTAGATCTGCTCGTTAAGAGCAAGCTGGCTTGAACCAGCAGCTTCGTCTTAGACGAAGCAAAGAAAGGAGTACATCATGGTAGAGAAGAAAGTATCAAAGATTCCAGAAGTAAAGTTCGATCCGAAGAAAGCAACTGCTGAGCAGATCGCAAAAGGCCTTGAACTGCTTGGTAAGACGGAGACCAGGAAGAAAAGGGTCGAAGCTGGAGAGATCAAGGGGTACGCCTCTTGGTCTGAGATGAAGCCTGAGCAGAAGGCAAAGGCGTTGGAGTACTCGAAGAAGCTTCGCATCAGACAGCAGCTCATTTTGAGGAAGGCAACTGCAGCCGGCATCTCAGTCTCTGACAAAGAGGTTGAAGCAGCAATGAAGTAGGAAGGTTTTATGAAGTGAGGGAAGATCAAGGTTATAGGCGATGGCAGGTCCATCGGGCTGAGTTAGCACACACCTAAACCAGATCTTCCCTCTTTTTGTCTCTTCTTAGGAGAAAAAAGGTAAACAATGAACCAGCAAAAGCAGCAAAATCAGCAAACAAGACAGCTCATCAAACCTACAATGAAAGGTGAGGATGGCAAGCTATCTAGCAAGAACTTGATGAAGATCAACGAACAGAACAAGAGGCTCTTCCAAGAAGCTCAAGCGGGTGACCAGGAGCTTCTCAATTACTTTCTCGTTGAGCATCAGTGTAAAGTTTACACCCAGGAGGAGATTGACCTCCTTAACCTTTTAACTACAGGCGGATCAAGAAAGCTAGAAGACGTTCTTGGAGAGTCCAAAGATGATCTCATTAAAGGTAAGAGGAAGGTCCTTATTAACCTTCCTGATCTTCGGGGTGATTACTACTCAGCAGAACTCCAATCACTCTCTTTCTTAGAAGAAAGGTATTACCTTTGCTGCTGCCTTCCCCTTAGTGAAAAGTGGAAGGAGAATTGGATTTTAAAGCTTGATGGTGAAGAAGGTTTCAAACCTTTGTTCAAGACTGCAGGGTGGTAGAAAAGGAGATAAACTATGAATAAAACAGGAGTTTTTGCAACTCAAGAAGAAAAAGAGTACTTACTTAGCCTTGTTAAGACAGCACGAACTACACCTGTTATAGCTTTTTCTTCTGAACATGCTTTAGAAGAAGGAGGTTTATCAGGACAAGCTTGGAAGAGAGTAAATGAATCTTGTCATAAATGTGCTTTAGCTCATAGCCTTCCTGAAATAGAAGGTTATTATGGTCTTACTCAAGAAGGTGAATTTGTAACAGTCTAAGATAACGAAGTAAAGGAGGTGAACCAAAAAATGAGCTTCATATTCTTATATGGCAGACCTGGCACGGGTAAAACAACCCTACCGACAACACTAGTTAAAATGGGTCACAAGATACGTCACATTGACGTAGATAATAAGGCTTGTGACATGCAAAACCTTCAACCTTTTATCAAGGATGGTTCATGGCTCGTCCAGCCTATCAAATCGCCTCTTATCGATGGGTCGTTGAGAGACCGTATGAAAGGAATTGTGAAAGTGGGCAAGTCATTTGGCATGAACCCACCAAAGAAAGAGCCGAAAGGTTATTATGAGTTTGTTGACATCATTGATAACCTTTCAGACCTCCATCAGAAAGGTAAGAAAGATCCTGATGGATGCACCGTCCTTGTTGCACCTGATTCACTAACCATCCTTCTAGAACACCTTACTCGACTTCTTCTATACCTCACTAATCAAGGGAAGTTCGAGCGTGATCATTGGGCTGCATGGTTAAGCAACCTTGAAGAGATCTTCCACACATTGCAAAGCCTTCAGGGTATGTACAAACATGTCATCGTTATTGCACACGAGCAGGTCGATCGAGACGAAGAGACAGGTAGAGTAACAGGTATCTATCCACAGATCGCAGGGTCAATGCGCTTTAAGGTAGGTGATTACTTCACAGAGATCTACCACACAAAGGTTGAGATTCCAGCTGAAGGGCCGCCTATCTATTATGTAGAGACTCGGCCAGTAGGTAAAGCAGAAGCTCGTACTTCACGTGCTCTCGATACTGAAGAGGAGAGTAACTTTGCTATCCTTTTCAAGGAAGAACTCGTGAAGGCTTTACCGAAGGTGAAAGGAGGTAAGAGGTAAGATGGTAGAAAGAAAGAAAGGCCACAAAGCTCTCAGAATAAAGGAAGGGGCCTTGGTCACCTTTGATCCTAATCCTGAGGTTAAGGAAGTATGGAGCAGGCTGAGTAGAGAGGCCACTCTACTTATACCTCCTATAAAAGAAAAGATTCGCTTTTCATATAGCAAACTCTCGATTTGGCTTCATTGTCATCGACGCTATAAGCTTTACTACCTTGACAGACTACAGGTAAAGAGAAAGGATGAAAACCTTCAAATCGGTGCTGTAGTACATGACTTACTGAAGCTCTGGAATGATGGAAAGCTCATCTCTAAGCATATCGAAAAGCTTGAAGAGCAGGTACAGACTCTCTATCCCTTTAATGAAGAAGACGAGTCACTTACCACTGCCCGTGAAGCAGCACGTCTTGTAGTAGGGTACATTAAGCAATATGAAAAGGATCCTTTAAAGGTTATTAGTAGTGAAGTGCATATTCAATACGAAATGCCTGACTACTATCTCTATGCACGTATTGATGGTTTGGCAAGGACCCAGGACGACCGGCTTTGGCGCTTGGAGTATAAGACTACGAAGAAAATGGATAATTATTACCTCAATGGATTGAAGGCAGGCCTGCAAGGTGCAATCTATGACTTCGTCATTGAAGAGAACTTTAAGGAGAAGCTTTCAGGAACAATTTACTCCATGCTTATTAAGACCCAAGTTCCACAGTTTCCACGCGCCTTCTCACCAGTCAACCGACCTGGTATCCGAAGGATGCACGAGACGTGCCAAGGTGTCCTGCGGGAAATTCAACAAGGAAACTTCTATCCCTCTTCAGCATGCTTGAATTATGGAAGAGCTTGTGAGTTTAAGATCTTATGTGACAGTGATACACTAGATAATCGTGAAGCATTCTACATCATTCGACCTGCTGAGGAGGACTTTACAAAAGAGAAAGGAGGTAAACAGGAAGAAGATAGTTAGTATTACTAGTAACATAACACTATAAAAAACAAAGGAGGTAATTCGAAATGGCAGTAAACAGACCAGGTAAAGGTAAAGGTAAGCCTTTTACCTCAGAAAAAGGTAAGGCTTCCAAAGAAGAAGCTCCTTCTAAAGGAGGAATGACCATCCACATCCCAGAAGGGCTAGGTGGAGAGCTCAAAGTGATGGAAGGTACAACAAAGGCTTCTCTTGAGAAGCTTGCTTGGGGCCTTTCACAAGCAAAGCAGCCAAAGGTCACCTTTATGTACACCGTCCTCGATGAGCTCAACGATGATTCAGACCAGCCTACTACCGTCGGTGAAAGAGTGCTTGAAACTTACAGCCTTCAGCCTCAGGCACTCTTTAAGCTGAACGATGCTTATAAGGAGGTGGCTGGAGAAGGTCTACCTGTTGGTGATCATGACCCAGAAGAGTTCCATACCATGATCGAAGAGACTTTTCAGGATACTGAGTGGCAGCTTGTCCTGGTAAGGGGTTTCGATGATAAAGGTAAGGAACGAACTGAGATTGAAGCAAAGACTTTTCTTGGGAAGTAAGCGTCGCGGCCAATAGTCTCGAAAGAGATGGGGAGTTTTCGGAGAACCGAGGGAAACAGGAG
>ERZ1292632.302-Hain-H43-01um-R2-302-length-51019-cov-7_pt1 | contig 51019 bp, 73 predicted proteins | sample MGYA00564407_ERZ1292632 | MGnify/ENA primary metagenome ERZ1292632 (study PRJEB36523, sample SAMEA6512637) | groundwater metagenome | collected 2019-01-08 | study: AquaDiva: Metagenomics assemblies of 32 groundwater samples | reverse complement strand
TACAACATTCATGCACAAACTATATCACAAATTGTTATTGAGCAACAGGTCTAATTTTAGATCATGGTTTTGTCTACTTGGTTGATTATTTTGGTTCTGACGAGGCAGTTGAGCAAGCGGCAAGAGTTTCATATGGTGCTGGAACAAGAAAATCTAGTGAAACGAGAGGACTATTAAGATATCTTTTAAGAAATGACCACACAACTCCATTTGAAATGGCAGAACTTAAGTTCCATGCTAAAATGCCAATTTTCGTTGCCCGTCAATGGGTGAGACATAGAACCGCAAACATAAATGAATACTCTGCAAGATATTCAATTCTTAAAGATGAATTTTATATCCCTAAATCTGAAAATATAGCAACACAATCTGCAAACAATAAACAAGGTAGAGGTGAAATCTTAGATTCCAAAACTGCATTAAAAGTAAAAGATAAGATGAAGCAACACTTCATCAACTCAAATATCTTATATCAAGAGTTACTAAACACAGAAGGTGAATTTAAGGTTGCTCGTGAACTTTCAAGAACAGTTATACCAGTTTCGAATTATACGGAGTGGTATTGGAAAATAGATTTACATAATTTACTACATTTTTTAAGATTAAGACTTGATGCACATGCACAGTATGAGATTAGAGTCTATGCAGAAGCGATGGCCAAAATTGTTAAAGATGCATTTCCTATTGTCTGGGAAGCATTTGAAGATTACAAATTAAATTCATTAAATATCACTAGACCTGAGAAAGAAATTATTATCAAACTTCTAAAGAAGAAAAAAATAAAATTTACAGAAAAAGAAATCCTTAAAGCTGCAGTAGACTTTGGTTTAACAAACAAAAGGGAAACAAACGAAATGATTGAGAAAATTAAGAAATTAGAATTATATAAATAATTATGAAACGGGGAAAATTTACATCGAAAGATGAAACAGGAAAATTCATTGTAATCGAAGGCGTTGATGGGTGTGGTAAAACAACACAATTTGATCTATTACAAAAAAGATTAAAAGCTTCTGGTATGAAAGTGGAGATTGCCGACTTTCCGAGATATTATGATTCTGTTTGGGGAAAAATGGTTGGTAACTTCCTAAAAGGGGAATATGGTAATTTTGATAAAACAAGTCCATATCTCGTTGTTTTGCAGTATATGCTTGATGAATATACATGGAGTAGAGATATTGGTAGAAAACTTATTGATAATGGAAAGATGATTCTTTCTAATAGGTATTTCACTTCGAACAGTCATCAAATAGCAAAATTAAAAGGTAAAGAAAAAGAAAAATATAGAAAGTGGGTATGGTCGACTGGATATGACGAATTGGGAATAATGAAACCAGATCTTGTATTATTTTTGGATGTTAAGCCTCAAATCGCATTTAATCTAAATAAAGGTAAAAAAGATAGAAAATATTTAGATGGTAAATCAGAAGATGAGGCTGAAAAAAGACTTTATCACCAAAAAGCGGCATATAAAGAATATTTACAGTCTGCAAAAGATTTTAAATACTGGAAGGTTGTCAAATGTATGCATAAAAACAAAATAGATTCACCTGAGGTTATTCATAACAGGATTTGGGGTATTGTTAGTAAATTAATTTGAGAATGAAAAGCAAAATAGTTGAACTAATTAAAAAAGAAGAACAAAGGCAAAGGGATACACTAATGTTAATTCCTTCTGAAAACTATGCTTCAAAGGATGTCAGAAATGCAGTTGGTTCAGTACTAATGAATAAATATGCAGAAGGATATTCTGGTAAAAGATACTATCAGGGTAATGAGTTTATAGATCAAATAGAAACTATTGCGATTGAAAAGGCAAAGAAATTATTTGGTGTACCACATGTTAATGTTCAACCATATTCAGGATCGCCAGCAAATTCTGCAGTGTTATTCGCTACTCTTAATTCTGGAGACAAAATAATGGGATTAAAATTATCATCAGGTGGACATCTAACACACGGTCATCCTGACATTACTTTTTCAGGAAAATATTTCAAATCCGTTCAATTTGGTACAGATGATTCAGGAATAATTAACTATGATGAAGTTGAAAAACTAGCCAAAAAAGAAAAACCAAAATTATTATTCATTGGTATAACTGCATATCCATTAATTCTTGATTGGAAAAGGTTTGCGAAAATTGCAGATTCTATAGGAGCTTGGTTAGTTGCTGATATCTCACACGTCTCAGGTCTAGTTTTGGCCGGGGCATATCCTTCTCCGGTTAAGTATGCTCATGTTGTTACTACAACCACACACAAGACATTAAGAGGACCGAGAGGGGCAATGATTATGGCTACTAAAAAAGGAATTAAAAAAGATCCAGAACTTTCAAAAAAAATAGATCGCGCAGTTTTTCCTGGCCTTCAAGGTGGGCCACACAACAACACAACTGCAGGAATTGCAATTGCACTAACAGAAGCCGAAAAAAGTAGTTTTAAAAGATATGGTCAGCAAGTTGTTAAAAATGCTGTTTGCCTTGCTGAAGAACTTAAAAAAGGAGGACTAACAATTGTTACAGGTAAAACAGAATGCCATTTAATTGTTATAGATTTAAGACCAAAAAATTTAACAGGTAAAATTGTGGCAGAAGCGCTAGATTCATCAGGCATTATAGTAAATAAAAATTCAGTACCAAATGATACAGCAGGACCATTTAATCCATCAGGTGTTAGAATTGGAACACCAGCAGTTACAACAAGAAGAATGAAAGAAAAAGAAATGAAAATAATTGCCAAATTTATATTAGAAGTAGTTCAAAATTTAGATAATAAAAAAGTATTACAGAACATTGCTTCAAGGGTTAAAAAGCTAAATTCAAGATTTCCGATTCCTTAATTTGATATAATACGCCTCATATGGCGATAATTTTTGATGGAAAGACATATTCACTAAAGAAAAAGGAACTACTAAGGGCTGGGACAACTTTGCTACGAGAAAAGGGCATAATTCCTCACATGGCCACTATTTTAATTGGTGATGACATTGCAAGCAGTTTATACGTAAATTTAAAAAAGAAATTTATAGAATCTATTGGTTGTCAGTTGGATATATATAATTTGACTGAAAATACAAAACTAGAAGATATTGAGTTGCTGATTAAAACACTAAACGAAGATAATGCTGTCCACGGAATTATGATTCAGATGCCTATTCCCCAAATTATAAGCGGAGCTTGGCCGGTTTCACCGGTAAATTCTATCAGTTCAAATAAAGATATAGATGGTTTAAAAGAAAATTCAAAATTTGTTCATCCAACTGCAAAAGCAGTTACTGAAATAATGTCCTTGGCTGTAAATGAAATAGCAACAGAAATTAAAACTGTTTGTGTTGTTGGCTCAAGTGGAATGGTGGGAAAGTCGTTAGTCCATGAGTTAAAAAGATTAGGCTATGAAGTTACTGAGTGTGACAAAGACACAGATGATCTAGCTTTCAAAACTGTAGCTTCTGATTGCATAGTTTCATCAACTGGGGTTATGAATTTAATAACTCCTAACATGGTTAAAAATGAAGCTGTATTAATTGATATTGGTTCACCAGTAGGCGACATTAGTCCACTTTGTGAAGAAAAAGCAAGTTTCATAACACCAGTTCCTGGGGGTGTAGGTCCAGTTACAATTACCTGCTTAGCTGAAAATTTGTTATTAGCTGCAAGTTAATAAGGTCCGACCTTTACATATAAAACAGGTGATATATAATAGGCTCATGGGAAAGTCTCAAGCACTTCAAATGTCAATTCATGCAGCAGTTTCCGCTACAAGTTTAATTGCGCTAACTTGTGATAATACATTAGGTAATGAAAAATACGAAAAAGTTAAGAACACTATACTCAAACTTCACAAAGATGTTTTGGAATTTAATAAAAAACTTTTAATTTTAGAAACTGATTACCAAAAGAATGAGGCAGGTAAGGTTGGAAAAGATAATTTTAAAAAGGGTATTAAAATTTCTCTAGAGGTTAGGAGGGTTGCTCAAGCAATTGAAAAATTAGGATATAGATTAACTAAAATTGGTGATAAAAATATGCATGCAGATGCAAGGACGGCAATTCACTTGGCTCATGCAGCGAGTAAGTCAGCACTTGAAAACATAAAAGCAAACAAGACACTACTCAAGAAGCTAGAATCTAGTTACTAGTTGCTAGATTCTTAATTCTCAGTTATAATTACATTAAGCATGTAGATTCAGCTCTCTGGTACTTACAGAATCTACAGAAGGTTAAGAGAGCAATTATCAAATCATGGTAAATATTCAACTCGAAGACTTGTTAGAATCAGGTGCACACTTTGGGCATCAGGTTAGACGTTGGAATCCAAAAGTCAAAGATTTTGTATATGGAGAACAAGACGGAGTTCACATTTTTGATCTTGTCAAAACAAAGGAAGCTTTAGAGATAGCTTTAGCTGAAATTACTAAGTTTATAAAAGAAGGTAAATCAGTTTTACTCCTTGCAACAAAGAAACAAGCTAAAGACAAAGCATCAGAAATCTTACAAGATACTGGAATTTCAGTAGTTACTGAAAGGTGGCTTGGTGGAACTATTACAAACTTCGGACAGATTAAAAAATCAATTGATAAACTTTCAGACCTAAAATCTAAATTAGAATCAGGATATTACGCAAAATATACCAAGAAAGAAAGATTGCTAATAGAACGAGAAAAAGACAGATTAGAAAGATTTTTTGGAGGAATATCAAGTTTAAAAAAGATCCCTGATTTATTAATTGTGGTTGATATCAAGAAAGAGGTAACCGCAATTAAAGAGGCAAATAGAAAAAATGTTCCAGTAGTTGGCATGGTTGATACAAATTCGGATCCTGACATGGTGGATTTTCCAATTCCTATGAATGACGATGCAACTAAAGCATTAAACTTGGTTTTGGGATATATAAAAGAAGCTATCAACGAGGGTTTAGGGAATAGCGTACAGGGTATAGTTAAAATCAAAACAACAAAAACAAAGAAAACAAAAACAACGAAATGAAGATAACGTCAGACTTAATCAAAAAAGTTAGGGAAGAAACAGGCGCAGGTGTTATGCGTGTAAAGCAAGTTTTGGAGGAAGTTAAAGGTGATGAATTAAAGGCATTAGAGATTCTTAAGGCAGAAGGACTTGAGAAAGTTGCTAAAAGAGAAGACAGAGCAACAGGACAGGGAAAAGTATTCAGTTATAATCATCACAGTAATAAAATAGTTTCAGTTGTTGAGCTCTTTTCAGAAACAGATTTCGTTGCCAAAAATGAGCTATTTGAACAGTTAGGTAAAGATATTTCACTTCAAGTTGCTTCAATGGGAGAGGAAGATATAGAAGGTCAAGACTTCATTAAAGATCCAAGTAAAAAAATAAAGACCCTAATTAAAGAGGTTATTGCAAAAACAGGTGAAAATATTAAACTAGGTAGAGTAGTTAGGATAGAACTAGGCAAAAATGGATGAAGCTTCAATTAATCAAAAAATGCAGAAGGTTGTGGATTCTGTAGTTTCTGATATTTCAGGGATAAGAACAGGCAGAGCTACTCCAAGTTTAGTTGAAAATATAATGGTTCCTGCATATGGTGGAACTCAAGTAATGAGGGTTTTGGAAGTTGCATCAATTACTGCTCCTGATCCTCAGATGCTTGTTATCTCTCCTTGGGATAAATCAATAATTGGGGATATCAGAAAAGGAATACTAGAGGCCAATATGGGAATGAACCCATCAATTGATGGAGAAGTAATTAGAATTGCATTTCCACCGTTAACTACTGAAGACAGAGAAAAATATGTAAAATTATTGTCTCAAAAGTTAGAAAATGGAAAGGTTATGATAAGGTCTGTAAGAGCAGATGAAATGCATGATATTAAGAAAAACTTTGAAGACAAGAAAATTACTGAGGATGAGAAGATAGACTATGAAACTAAAGTTCAAGAATTAACAGATGAGTATGTTGGGAAGATTGAAACAGTTGGTGAATCCAAAAAAAAAGAACTATTAACCTTATAAATATAATGGAAGTATCTAATAAAATCGAACCTATCTTAAATAGAAGAGCGTTAGATAGATACGTTGAAATTAATTTAGAAAAGAAAAGTGCAAACGGTAGAGACCCAGAACAAGATAGAATTTTACTAAATAAATTTTGGGTTATGTGGGGACCTAAAGTATCTGAAGTTATTTTTGAACAGCATGAAGATAAATTGACTGCAATAACTTTAGTTTCTCGAGATGGTGACAATGTAACACTTCCATTAGAAGTTTTAAGAACTTCTGTCGAAAATGTTTTTGGCCATAAGAACAGAAAAGATGAAATGGTTGGAATTGAATTAAAAACAGAACACTATGGCGACAAAAAATACCGGATAGATCCTGAAACTTCAGATGACGACATATATTCGATTATGAGAGAAGTAAAAATTGGTGGTAGTAGAATAAAACCCGATACTAAAGTTTATAAAAGAGATAGCGAATTGAAAGTTTAATTTTTCTTCAGTTTAATCATTAAATCCTTAATTCTGTCGGCCAGTTTGTTCAATTGTAGTGAAATATCCATTCTAAACATTCTGAAATCATGTTTAAAATCGTCTTCAGAATTTTCTTTTTCAATTTCAACTTCTTCTCTTACAATTTTTTTAATTGCTGTTAAATCATCTTTTGTTAACATGTTTTTATGATAAACCTGCAATATCCAAAATCAATTGCATCTTTTTATATAAAAAGATGATTTTTATGTTATTATCCTTGCATATGGCACTTTTTGGTCAAGTTACTATCAGTAATTGTAGTAAAAAACATACTATTTATTTGTTTTTAGAAAATTCAATAAATGGGCAACGAGGAGAGAACCAAACTGGTGACTTTGTTTGCGATGATTTACCTAAAAAAGCAGGTAAACAAATTAGCGATTTTTGGAAAAAACAGTATATCGATCTAAAAATAGATGTTATAAAACATTTGAGGAAGTTCGAGACCATCCAGATGAAGGTGTTGATGTAACCTGCTTGGAAGACTGTCCATTCAATATTTATCGAAGGACTAAGGAATCATAACTTTATTACTTTTCTTCTTGCATTCTACATACTACATACTTCATACTACTAACATATGCTTTGGTCTATACTTATTTTTCTTCTAGTTCTTTCAATTCTTGTTTTAGTTCATGAATTTGGGCACTATATAGTTGCCAAGAAAAATGGTATTTGGGTTGAAGAATTTGGTTTTGGATTACCGCCAAAACTTTTTGGTAAAAAGATAGGGGATACTATTTATTCAATTAATGCATTACCTTTTGGTGGATTTGTAAGACTACATGGGGAAATGACTGAAGACCCGTCTAACGACGAGGCAGGCGGTGTTTACAAACCTAAAAAAGCATTTTTAAACAAATCACTTTGGGTTAAAACAGCCGTAATTACTGCGGGAGTTATTATGAATTTCTTACTAGCAATAGTCGCTTTTGGAATCGTTTATTCCTATACAGGAATACCAAGGGACACTAAAGAGGTAAAGATATTAAATATAGCAACGAATTCTCCAGCTCAGCTTGCACAAATTTTAGTTGGAGATGTTGTCAAAAAAGTAGATGGAGAAGTAGTTATAAATGTTCCTGAATTTATTTCAAAGATAGAAAGTAAAAAAGGCAAAAAAGTTAAACTTGAGTTGCAAGATAGAACTGTAACAATTACTCCACGAGAAAATCCACCAGCAGGTGAGGGTGCATTAGGAGTTACCATTACAAACACAGAAACTTATTTTGCGCCTATTTGGCAAAGACCTTTTTATGGAGCTTACTATGGCACCAAAGAAGCACTTTTCTGGGGCAAGAATGTTGTAATGGGATTTGTAGGAATATTTAAAGATTTATTTGCAGGTCATGCACCAAAAGATGTTTCTGGTCCAGTTGGAGTATTTGCAGTTACTACAGAAGCTTCAAAAGGTGGGATACTAACACTTTTAAATCTTTTAGGAATAATATCAGTAAATCTTGCTGTACTAAACATTATTCCATTCCCAGCACTTGATGGAGGAAGACTTTTGTTTATAGTAATAGAGGCAATTTTTGGTAAAAAAGTTGCACCTAAATTTGAAACTATAATCCATACTATTGGTATGGCTATTCTACTACTCGCAATATTAGCCATAACCATTAAAGATGTTAGAGGCTTAATTTCAGCTGGCTCAATTTCAGGCTTTCTGGATAATATGATCAAGTGATACAATTTGAAATATGGCAGAAACACCAGTTAACTTCGAAATTTCTCCAAACGGTAAAGCTTTAATACACTTATATAAAGATTCCATAAATGTTGTAGATGAAAGAGAAAGATTAGAAAAATTAAATTTGTTTTGTACAGAATTAATAAGATCAATTGATCCAAAACATGAGCCAAAGTTTGAAGTTAGTAATATTGAAAATGTTTTAATAAATTCAGGAGGTATGGTTTATTTTGCGAATGGAACTTCAGGGGATAGGATTATTTTTACTAATTCTGACCCACTAATTGATGAAGTTGAGCAATCAGTTAGATGGATGGTTTTTCCAAAAGAATATTGCGAGCAAGAATATCAAAAAGAAATTTATCAAAATTGGGAAAGAATTTTTGGAAATCAGCGTGTCGATCTTTTGCAAAAAGTAGAGTAAAATCTTCATATATGAAATTGTCTAGTAGTTTTGTTACAACTCTTCGAGATGCACCAAAAGATGCTGAAACAGTAAATCACAAATTATTAGTGAGAGCAGGCTACGTAAGGCAACTCATGGCAGGAGTTTATACATATCTTCCTTTTGGACTTAAAGTTTTAAACAAGATTAGTCAAATTGTAAGAGAAGAAATGGATGCGATGGGGGCAAGCGAAGTTTTAATGCCTTTGATGCACCCTGCGAGTAACTGGAAACTAACTGGTGCATGGGAAAAGAGCGATGTCTTATTTAAAGTTAAATCAAGAACTAAAAGAGATTATGCACTAGCACAAAGTAATGAAGAAACAGTAACCCCACTTGCTAAAGAATTTTTACATACTTACAAAGATTTACCATTACTAATTTACCATATTAATTGGAAATTTAGGGATGAACTCCGTTCAAAGTCTGGAATTTTAAGGGGAAGAGAATTTTTAATGAAAGATTTATATAGTTTTCATATAGATCAAAAAGATTTTGATGGATTTTATAAAAAAGCTAAAGAGGCATATCTAAAAATTTTTACGAGGCTCGGCCTCACTGCCAAGGTAACTGAAGCTTCAGGAGGTGTTTTTTCAGAAAAAATATCGTATGAATTTGAAGTTCTAACAGACGCTGGAGAAGCAAATATTCTTTATTGTAATTCTTGTGATTACTGCGTAAATGTTGATGATATTGATAAGTATAAGGAAGGAGAAGATTGCCCAAGTTGTACGAAGTCAAAATTAAAATCCGCTCTTGCTTCTGAAGTTGGCAATGTTTTTGATCTAGGACAAAAATATACAAAAGCTTTTGACCTAACAGTTAAAAATGAAGCAGGCATTAATATTTATCCAATAATGGGCTGTTACGGTATTGGGATAACAAGAACAATGGGAGTAATAGTTGAAAAATTCCATGACGAAAAAGGAATAATATGGCCAAAAGAGGTATCTCCATATGATGTTCATCTAGTCGGGCTAAATGGAAAAGGTGAGAATATATATAACAAACTTAAAGAAAATAATATAGACGTTTTGTTTGATGATAGAGATATCCAAGCAGGGCAAAAGTTTGCAGACGCTGACTTAATTGGAATTCCAGTTAGACTTGTAGTATCTGATAAAACAGGAGATAAAATTGAATATAAAGAAAGAACTTCAAACGATTCCAAACTTCTTGATTTTGAAGCAGTTCTCTCAAGGCTTGACAGATAATTATACGTATGATAATCTGATAGTAATATGAATACATTACAGAATTTTACCACTGTTACTGAATTACAAAGAAACTTTAAAAATGTATCTGATCAGGCTAAACGCCTTAATGATGCATTAATTGTTTTTTCGAATAGTAATCCTCACGGTGTATATATTGATTATCAGACTTTTTTAAATAAATATGAAGAGAAATCAATTAAAAAAAACATAACGAAAACAAAAAAAGATAATGATTTTTCTGAATTTTTAGGCCTTTGGACAAAAGAGGAATTTAATGAGTTTAATAAAAGTACAGACGAAATGTTTGAGAAAGTGGATGTAGATATGTGGAAATGACTTCAATTTTTTTAGATACAAATGCCTATAGCCATTTCATCCACGGCGACCAGTCCGTTCAAGTCGCAATAAATACTGCCAAAATTGTTTATATCTCATCGATTGTTTTGGGGGAGTTGTATGCGGGTTTTATTAACGGTTCAAAGTTTGAGATAAATAATTTAATTTTAAAAAAGTTATTAAATAAGAAAAAGATCAGAGTTTTCGATATAAATAGTAAAACAAGTTTTATATATGCTGAATTGTTTGTAAAATTGTCAAAAATTGGTAAACCCATACCGACCAATGATATCTGGATTGCAGCTTCTGCAATTGAAACCAATTCAACTCTTGTTACATATGATAAACATTTTTTGAATATTCCAAATCTGAAATTGTGGAGTAAAATTAGTAAATAATATGAAACAAGAAAATTGTGTTTTTTGCAAAATTATAAATAAAGAAATTCCTTCAACACCCGTGTTTGAGGACGATGATTTAATAGTAATCAACGATAGAGATCCTAAGGCACCAGTTCATATGTTAATTATGCCAAAAAAGCATATTGTTAATCTAGATGCACTAACTGAAGAAGATTTTGTAATAGTTTCAAAGATTTTGATGACAGCACAGAGATTAGCTAAAGAAAAAGATATCTTAGGTAGATATAAAGTAGTGACAAACGTAGGTGAGATTGCAGGACAAACTGTGATGCATATGCATTTTCATGTACTTGGAGGTTGGAATTCGAATAGCGAAGTAACAACACAACTAAAACAACAATTATAAATATGATTACGCCAAATTTAATGAAAATGGTTGGGGATGCAATGAAGGCACATGATTCCGTTCGTGTTTCTACTCTTCGCATGCTTTCATCAGAACTAAAAAACGAAAAAATAAATCTTCAAAAAGAACTAGGAGAGAGTGATGAGGAAAGAGTCATAAGAAGAGAAGCCCGAAAACGTAAAGACGCAATTGAACAATATATAAAGGTTGGGGCTAGTGATAGGGCAGAAAACGAAAAAGCAGAGCTTGCGATTCTTTCTGAGTTTTTACCAGCAGAAGTAACAGAAGAACAAATGATTAAATTAGTTGAAGAATCAATTGCAAAATTTAAGCAAGACCAGCCCGCAGAGGCTACGCCTCAGGCGTTGCTGGCGGGTATGGGCAAAGTAATTGCAGATGTAAAATCAAAGAATTCAGGAATTGATGGGGGTGTTGTTGCAAATTTAGTTCGTGCTAAACTTAGCAATGGTTAAAATTAATATCTCCAAGCAGTCTAATTATCCAATAAGTGGCGTAGCTGTAAGAAAATTTCTTCAAGAATTCTTTAAAAATAATGGAATAGTTTCAGATGCTGAATGTCATGTATCTTTTGTTAACGAAACAAAAATGAAAGCATTGGGAAAGAAGTATTATCGCAAAGACGACAAAATTCACAATGTTTTTTCCTTTGTCGAATCTGAAGCAACTGGATGGAAGCATCCAGATAAAATAATGCAATTAGGGGAGATTGTAGTGTGTTTTCCAATAGTTGTTGAAGAAGCAAAAAAAGAAAATAAACTAATAGAAGAAAAAGTACTGGAATTAGTAGGTCACTCTGCATTACACTTACTGGGGATACATCACCCTGAATAGAAAATGCAAAACTCTAAAATCTAAACTCTAATTTTTAGGATTTAAGATTTGGAGTTTAGAATTTTAAATATATGACTTTTTATCTTAAATACCGGCCACAAACAATTGACGATTTAGATACTGCCTCTGTAAGAGAAACTTTGAGTAATATCATAAAATCCGGAAATATTCCTCATGCCCTTTTGTTTACTGGGCCCAAGGGAATAGGGAAAACCTCAACTGCTAGAATATTGGCAAAAATAATTAACTGCACTAGCAATAAAGCAATGAAACCATGTAACAATTGTAGTTCTTGTTTATCAATTACAAGTGGTACAAACATGGATGTTATTGAAATGGATGCAGCTAGTAATAGGGGAATTGATGATGTTAGGGTTTTACGTGATGTTGTCAAACTTGCTCCAAGCAGTTTACGGGCTAAAGTTTATATCATTGATGAAGCTCATATGTTGACAACAGAGGCTTCAAATGCACTTTTAAAAACCCTTGAAGAACCACCTGCACATGTTTATTTTATTTTAGCAACTACTAACCCAGAAAAACTAATAGATACAATCAAAAGTAGGACTATACTTATTCAATTTACCAAAGCAACAATTGATGAGACCAAAAGGTCGCTTCAAAGAATAATTAAAAGTGAGAAGTTAGATATTAAAGAGGAGAATCTTAAAAAAATAATTAAAATAGCCAGAGGGTCATTTAGGGATGCTGTTAAGCTTTTGGAACAATACTCAAAAGATGAAAATTTCTTGAAAAATCAAAATATTTTAGATGCTGAAAACTTTGTGTCCATTCTACTTTCAAAAGACGTCGACAAGGCCTTGTCAGAGGTCGCCAGTGCTATCAAGAACGGAGTTAGTGCTGAGAATATAACAATGGAGCTACTAACTGTATTACAAGTTAAATTGCTTGACGAAAAGTCTGACGATTTGATTAAGCTTATAGGTTTAATACTTTCAGTTCAAGAATACAATAAAGTTACTCCTATAGAAGAATTGCCACTTGAACTGGCAGTCATCAAGTGGTGTAACATTAAGTAATGGATTCTAATACTTGGTCAAAGTTAATTTTCGCTGTTAAATCACAAAGTATATCAATCGGAGGACTTCTCAATTCTGCCCATATTGTCGAGCTAAGTGGTAATAGTTTAAAACTAGGAGTTTATTACAAATTTCATAAAGATAAACTTGAAGAAGCTAAAACTAAGAAGATGTTGGAGGATGCATTGCAAAATGTAATGGGAACAAACATAGGGATAGAATTTTCCTTAGCAGAGACTCCAGCTAAGCGAGAGTTGACGGATGTGAATAATCAAAATATAATCACAGTAGCTGAAGAAATGTTCTCATAGAGAATTAGCGAACTAGATGACTAGATAAATAGTTCGGACTAATTTGTTAATCCGCTAGTTATCTAGTAATCTAAAACCATGTTTGACAAATTTAAACAATTAGGAGAGTTAAATAAAATGAGGCAACAAGCGAATGCGCTTCAGAAAGAGTTGGAGAAAATCATAGAAACACTGGAAAAAAATGGTTGGTCAGTTTCTGTTACAGGAGATCAAAAAATTAGATATATTAAAAAAGACGGAGAGGATTTAAAAATCCTTGTTGATCTAATTAATGAAGCCATGAAAAAAGTCCAAAAAGAAGCTGCAAAGAAAATGATGGAAATGGGTGGAGGATTGTCTGGACTTTTGGGTGGACTTGGAAAGTAACTTCAAATGCGAATACCACGCGCAATTAGCTCTCTAATAGAATCTTTTGAAAAGTTGCCGGGGATTGGGCCGAAGTCAGCACAACGGCTGACTTATTATTTATTACACGTTCCACAAAGAGAACTTGATGATTTTAGTAAAGCTGTCGAACAGCTAAAGAAAAACACAGTACTTTGTTCTGTTTGTAAAAATGTAGGCGAAACAGATCCTTGTAATATTTGTAGTGATGAAATGAGGGATAAAACAATTTGTTTAGTTGTGGAACAACCCCTTGATCTAATTGCATTTGAAAGAAGTGGGAAATACCATGGTCTTTATCATGTCCTTCATGGTGCTATTAATCCACTTGATAATATAGGCCCTGATGAAATATATTGTCAAGCTTTGCTTGAAAGGTTACAGGTTATAGGTGATAGGTTACAGATAAAAGAAGTTATTATTGCAACTAATCCAACAATGGAAGGAGAGGCAACTGCCATGTATCTATCTAAAAAAATCAAGGAATTAGCTGTAGACGGTAGACAATTGACTGTTAGCAGGCTTGGAATGGGAATACCAACTGGTGCTGATTTAGAATATGCAGATGATACTACTCTAACGCAGGCATTGGAAGGACGCCGAATACTTTAAGAAAGATATAAAGTGATTAGATATAAAGTAAATAGTGGTCATTGTGTATTTGCACTCTATATCTTAATATCTTAATTACTATTCACTTGTATTATGAACTCTGCCCAAGTAAAACAAGCAATTAAAAAATCTGCACAACAAATCAGACAGGAGCCATTAGAACTATTAAAAAGTGCAGCAAGACAAATGACAGGAAGTGAAATTGAGAGTGGACCCGTCTCGAACGATCAAGCACAAACTCCACGAGACGAGGTAAAGGATGAAACAAAATATAAACAGCAAGTTGCTGAAAAAGATGGGAGGCATCTCCAAGCCTTAGAATCTGAACTTAAAGACATTAGACGTCAAAAGCTATTTAATGATTTAATGAGAAGAATTCAGGCAGGTGAAGAAATTCCTTTGGAGGAATTTACAGAACTTTCATATGAACAAAAAGATGTATTAAAGGCACAGATGGAAGCATTTAAAAAACAACAAGCTATTCAAGCCAGTCAAAGTAGTGGAATTCCAATGCCTTCTTCAAAACAAGGTAGGAAGATGGGTGGAGGCCAAAAAGGTGCAGCCAAAAAAGAAGAAACAAGAGTAGAAAAACCAGTCCCACCTAGTGGTTGATTTTAAATTTGTGTTGGGTTAATATAAAAATATGAAATTAAATATTAAATTTATCTGTTGTAGCTTCCTTTAAACAAGGGAGTTTCGGCATTTTTACCAGCTCCCGAAAGGGAGCTATTTTTATGATTACTAAATATTATATAGATAGGGCAAAATATAAAGCAGTGGATGAAAATGGAAACGTAATTTGGCTTGAAGTTGATTACTGGAATAATAAATTTAATTTAAGTAGTGATAATAAAATCTTAAATAATTTTGCAAAAACACTTTTAAACAAAAAACATAGAGTAAATTTGGTTGATAAAGTGATACAATGAAGCTATGGATTTATATTTATACAATTCATTAACAAGACAAAAAGAACTTTTTATTCCACTGACGAAGTCAGAGGTTAAATTGTACACCTGTGGAATGACTGTTTATGATTATGCCCATATTGGCCATGGTAGAAAATATGTCATGGATGACATATTAAAAAGGACACTTCAATATAATGGTTTTAAAGTAAATCACGTTCAAAATGTTACAGACGTGGGTCACCTGGTATCCGACGCTGATGAGGGTGAGGATAAACTCGAAAAGGGTGCAAAGAAACAGAATAAAACAGTTTGGGAAGTTGCTGAATTCTTTACCCAAAATTTTTACACGTCTATGGATGCGCTAAATGTGATTCGACCTACTACGGTTTGTAAAGCAACAGACCACATTAAAGAACAAATTGAATTAATTGCGAAGCTATCAAAGAATGGATATGCATACGATACTCCAGAAGCTGTTTACTTTGATACATCGAAGTTTGCAGATTATGGAAAACTTTTTGGGCAAAAGTTAGAAGATAAAAAGACGGGAGTAAGAAGTGAAGTAAAAACAGATGTAAATAAGAGAAACGACGCAGACTTTGCCCTTTGGTTTAAAAGAGTTGGTAAATTTAAAGATCATGTTATGCATTGGGAAAGTCCTTGGGGTGATGGATTTCCAGGTTGGCACATCGAGTGTTCTGCTATGAGTATGAAATATTTAGGTGAACAGATCGACATACACACTGGTGGGGAAGATCATTTGTCAATTCACCACCCAAACGAAATTGCACAAAGCGAAGGAGCTACAGGGAAAATTCCATTTAGTAAATTCTGGATTCATTACGCTTTTTTAATGGTAGATGGAACAAAAATGAGTAAATCTCTAGGTAATTATTTCACAATCCAAGACGTTTTAGATAAGGGTGTTGATCCAATAGCCTTACGCTTTCTATATTTAGGGGCGTATTATAAAAAACCAATGAATTTTACATGGGAATCACTTGATTCTGCGGCAAAAGGACTGGCGCGTCTACAGTCTACAGTTTACAGTTTACAGTCAACAAATAGGACAGTGCTGAGTCAAGAAAAAGATCAAAAAATTGAAGAATATAGAATAAAGTTTAACGAAGCAATTAATGATGATTTAAACACAAGTAAAGCAATGGCAGTATTATTCGAAATGTTGAAATCAAATATACCATCTGAAGACAAATATGATTTGGCTATTTCATTTGACGAAGTTTTAGGATTAAACTTAAAACAGTGAAGACTCTAGTTTATATTAATTTTATTTTAACACTTGTTTTAATAGGTGTAGTCGTTTGGCTTTTTACATTTAATAAACCAAAAGAGATTGTTACTCAAATTAGACAAGATGCCACAGACAGTATTCAATATATAGATAAATGTGGCGAAGATTGTAAAAAACAAATTGAAGAAATTATTGCCAAAAATACAGTAACACCCACAGAAACTGTTAAAACTATTACAATAACTCCAGCACCTGTTAAAGCAAAGGCTCAGACTGCATATATTCCAATTGGAGGACCAATAACAACTACATCTTCCGATTGGTATGATGCACCCGGAACAGAATTTTATTTAGATTATAACAATGACTATGGAAAAACTGCTTACGCAGATTGGCAGGCATTTTTAAAAGTAGCTGATGGAAACGGAATAGCTTATGCAAGACTTTATGATATTACAAATAAAATTGGAGTTAATGGAAGTGAAGTTTCAGTAACTAATAAAGGTGATTTAACCCAAGTAATTTCTGGAAGATTAAATTTTTGGTCAGGAAATAATCAATACAGAGTTCAAATAAAGTCATTAAACAAATTTGAAGTAACATTTGGAAGTGGAAGAATTAAAATTATTTATTAAAGATTAATTTTATTAATCCTGAACTTTGTTTCAGGATCTGTGCTTTTTACTATTACTCCAACATAGTCAATTAGAGGAAAAGACTTTCTAACTTCTTGCCAGAATTTTTCAGAGAGATTTGAAGTATAACCTCCATAACCTGCCTTTTCACTAGTTGAGCAAAGTTTACTTTCCCATTCTCGTATGATTGTTACAATTTCACCACCTTCTTTGTTAAATTTTTCTTGCATTCCATCTTGATCCAAGCTGTATTGCATATTAAGTTTAGTAAATTTATCAAACAATTCTTTTTCATTTGTCAGCATTCTTTCAAAATATTCCCTGTATTTAGTCATAGTATGAAGGTTAATGTATTTATATACTTGATTTCAAGTATTGATTTGTGACATTATTGTTGTATGGAAGATATAAAAATTGTCGGGCTTTCTCCTAAAAAAACAAGTAGTCCAAACCGAAAATTAATAAGCGCAATTGTTGGGGTAATAGTACTTTCAATTGGTGTAATTGCAGGAATACTATTAGTTCGTCAACAACAAGATTTAAGAGAAAAAGCTTCGGGGAATTGTGATACCCCTGAAACGATTGTAAAATGCCCCGCTCCAGACGGAAACTTATATACTTGTAACCCTCCTGATCAAAACAATAATGCCCAAATTCAATCCTGTAATCTTGCAGGTCGAGTAGAATTGTGTGGAGTTAATACAAATGTTGTTGAATATTGTTGCCCAGTTGCTGGGGGTACGTGGACAATAGATATGGCCGCTTGTTCCTGTAAAGCAAAAGCACCTACTTCACCAACTGCACTACAAATAACTGGAACAAGCGCTACTATAAAGTGGACTGCAGGATCTGGCGGAACTACTACGAGATTGTGGGTAAGTAAGAATCCGGATCCAACAGGAACATGTGGTACAGATACAGCCTCATGTGTTGCAAATGATATAAAACTGGCAATGACAGTCTCAGAATATCAACTGACAAATCTTACTCCTAATACTAGATATTATTATAGATTAATGACCTCTGCGGAATCTGGCTGTGATGAAGGAACTCAAGTTTTAAATTTTACTACAACAACTGAGCAGGTTGCTACAGCTACAGCAACTGCAACAAGTGTTGCAACAAGAACTGCTACAGCAACATCTACGGCACGTGCTACAGCAACTGCAACAAGTGTTGCAACAAGAACTGCAACTGCTACAGCAACTGCAACATCTACGACAACAAGTGCAAGTAAAACTGCAACCCCTACAAGTACGACAAAAGCTACATCAACATCTTCATCTTCACAGACCACAACAACTGCTGCTCCACTTCCTGAAACTGGAGCTGAATGGCCTACTGTTATAGGTGCTGGTTTTGGAATAATAATGCTTCTTGTATCTTTAGCCTTAGCCCTTTAAGTTATTTTTAAGCTTCAGGCGTATAATAAGAGTGTAAATGAAAATACTTATTACAGAAGATGATCATAAGATAGCAACTTCAATTAAAAAAGGTTTTGAACAAGAATCTTGGGTTTGTGATTTAGCTTTTGATGGTGAGGAGGGTTATGATTTGGCATTTTCCGAAAGTTACGATGTAATAATTCTTGATTTAATGCTTCCTAAAATGGATGGTATAAGTATAAGTAAAAGTTTAAGAAAGGGGGGCATTCATACTCCAATTTTAATGCTTACTGCAAAAGGAGAAATTGATGATAAAGTAATTGGTCTTAATTCAGGAGCAGATGATTATTTAGTTAAGCCGTTTTCGTTTGAAGAACTAGTAGCAAGAGTACGGGCACTGGTAAGACGACCAGTGCAAACTCTAAACCCTAAACTCGAAACTCTAAATTTAATCATGGATACAAAAAACCAAGAAGTAAGGCAAAACAACAAATTAATTCAGCTTTCAAAAAAAGAATATCAGCTTCTTGAATATTTAATGAAAAATAAAAATAGAATAGTTTCTAAAGATAATATTATTTCAAATGTTTGGGACTATGAATCAGATATTTTACCGAATACAGTAGAAGTGTTTGTTAAATATTTAAGAAATAAAATAGGAAAAGATATAATTAAAACAGTGAGAGGTTTTGGATACAAAATATCATAATTTATGTTCACAGAAGCAAGAATTAAATTAACTCTTTTTTACTTAACCATAATTATGGTTATTTCCATATTTTTTAGCGCAATAATTTATCAAGGTGCGACATTTGAACTTTCAAGAATTCAAAATAGGCAAAGAATTATGAGACCCAATTCTGCATTTGTAATTGACCCTGATATAGTTCGAGAAACAAAAAATAGAATTTTTATATCACTTTTGGCACTTAATGGAATTATATTAATAGGATCCGGTTTATCTGGCTATTTTCTTGCAGGTAAAACATTAAGCCCAATTCAAAAAATGATGGATGAGCAGAAAGAATTTATAAGTAATGCAAGCCATGAGTTAAGAACTCCACTTGCAGCCTTAAAATCACAAATTGAAGTTGGATTGAGAAGCAAAAAAATAAGTACAAAAGATTTAATAGAATTATTAAAAAGTAACTTAGATGACGTAAATAACATGACAAAATTATCTGATTACTTACTTAAATTAAATAAACAGCAGAATGCAAAAGTAGAATTTAAAAAAGTAGATTTAACAAAAATTATCAAAGAGGTTGCTGGAACGAGAAACTTTAAGTTGAATTTAACTAACACAGTTGTTCGTGGAGATAGAGATTCTTTAAAAGAACTTGTTAGTATCTTATTAGATAATGCAATCAAATATGGAGGTGGTAAAGAAATTAGTTTAAGTTTAAGAAACAAAATTCTAAAAATAACAGATCATGGAATTGGAATACCAGAAGAGGACCTGCCCCATGTTTTTGACAGATTTTTTAGAGGGGACAAAGCCAGAAGTCATGATGGCTATGGTTTAGGGCTTTCAATTGCAAAACAGATTGCAGATAATCACAATGCAAAAATTAAAGTGGAAAGTAAATTAGGATTTGGTACAACTTTTAAGGTTATCTTCAGTTAAGAAAGTTATTATATTCATATATGAATTGGGGTGATTAAAAAATGAAGAAACAAACACTAGCTTTAGTACTTGCTTTAGGAGTTATAGCATCTGTAGGTTATTTTGGAAATAATTATGTATTAGCAGGGGATACAAATCCTATGCATGATTCACTAATTACTAAAATAGCCCAGAGGTTTAATCTTAAGGAAGCTGACGTAGAAGCTGTTTTTGAAGCAGTGAGAGATGAAAAACGGGAAGAGATGAAAAAGAATAGAATTAATGAAATAAAACTCCGTGAATACTTAAAATCAGAGGAAAAAGGAATGAGAGAAGGTCGTGGTATGAGAATGCCAAGATAATTGGCGCTGCCAAATATTGTCAAATACATTCGTAGAAATACGGATGTATTTGCATTAGTAAATACATCTTTTAAAACAATATTCAATTTTAAGCTTCTTTTCAGTATTCAGATCTAAGCTACGGGGGATGATCAAAAAACATTGGAAGATTACAACAATTCTATTGCTGTTGGTAGTAGGTGGTATGTGGTATGTAATAAGCAAAAACACCACAGCAAAAATTACTTATCAAACTGCAAAGATTGAAAAGGGAACACTTGTATCTTCAATTTCTGCTTCCGGAAATGTATTAACCACAAATACTTTATCAATTTCAACTGAAGCCTCTGGTGTTGTCAAAAAAGTATATGTCAAAGATGGAGATAAAGTATATGCAGGCCAAAAACTTGCTGAGATTACACTTGATTCTGCTGGGACACTAGCGAGCACAAAAGCATGGGCAAGTCTTACTTCTGCCCAGAATAGTTACAGATCATCTCAGGCAAGTCTTGCTAACACATACGATCAAATTAAAGGGCATGAGAGTGACGAAACATTTGCTCAAAAAGAAACAAGAACTAAGGCAGAAGTGTCAAATGATAATGCCTGGGCAAATTTAGTTACAGCGAATTTAACTTACAAACAAACTTCGCCGATTATTACTGCGCCATTTTCTGGAATAATTGGAAGCGTTAACTTAGTTGAAGGTATGGTCCTAACAAGCGCAAATTCTACAACCAGTATTAATTCTCAAAGGGTAGCTGTTATAAAAGGCGGTTCACTTCCTGTTGTCAGCGTTTCTCTAAGTGAAGTTGATGTTCCCAAAGTCAAAGTGGGACAAAAAGTAATTGTTACACTCGATTCAGTAAGTGGCAAAACATTTACAGGTAAAGTTGCAACAGTTGATAGAGTTGGATCAACATCGAATAACGTAACTAGTTATCCTGCAAATATCAAACTTGATAGTTCGTCAGATGCAATCTTGCCCAACATGGCAGCTACTGCAAATATAATACTTAATACTCTGACTGATGTTTTAATTGCTCCCGTTACAAGTATCGAAATGCAAAACGGAATTAATTATGCAAAGGTTTTGAAAAATGGAAAACAAGAATTAGTTGAAGTCACTTTAGGTTTAAGTACTGATGATGATGTAGAAATAAAATCAGGTGTGACAGAAGGTCAAGAAGTAGTTATACGAACATCAACTGGTTCATCAAAAACAACAGTCACTTCAACAAAATCCGTCTTTAGTAGTATTGGTGGCGGTGGATTCCCACGCTAATTAATAATTAATAATGAATAGTTAATAATTAAAACTCAAAAATGATTTATATAGAACATGTTTCGAAAATCTACAAAACGGGCGATATAGAAATTAAAGCACTTGATGATGTTTCTTTCGAGATAAAAAAAGGAGAGTTTGTGGCTATTATGGGACCATCTGGAAGTGGTAAATCAACTCTCATGCATATCTTGGGAGCACTTGATAAACCAACACTTGGTAAATATATTTTGGATGGAAGTGACGTTTCAAATCTAACTGACGATGAACTTTCAGAAGTAAGAAATAAAAAAATTGGTTTTGTTTTTCAAGCATTTAATTTACTTCCTAGAACCTCTGCAATCAAAAATGTAACTATCCCCATGGCTTATGCAGGTATTTCAAAAGAAAAAAGATTTGAAACTGCTAGAAAGTTTCTAGACTTGGTTGGGCTATCAGATAGATTAGAAAATACCCCAGCACAACTTTCAGGTGGTCAGCAACAAAGAGTAGCAATTGCAAGAAGTTTAGTTTTAGACCCTGCAATTATTTTGGCAGATGAACCAACAGGAAATATTGCCAGTAGCCAAGCAAATGAAATAATGCAAATATTTAAAAAAATAAACAAAGAGGGAAGGACAATAATAATGATCACACATGAACCAGATATCGCAGAAAATGCAGGAAGAATAATACACGTTAAGGATGGGAGGATTGTATGAATCTTGCAGAAATTATAATTGAAGCGTTAAATACGTTAAAGGTTAATAAAATGCGGACAATACTTGCAGTACTTGGTATTGTCATTGGAATTGGTTCTGTTATTGCACTAATTTCACTAGGCCAAGCTTCGCAACAATCAATAACTAATCAAATAGAGTCGTTAGGAAGTAATTTATTAACTGTTATCTCAAAAAATTCAATTACCACTTTAACCTATGATGACGCTAAAGCAATTATGACTAGTTCAAAGATAAATACAGTTTCAAAAGTATCACCTGAAGTATCAAAAAGAAGCCAAGTAGTGACAGGTCAAAGTAACACAAACACGACAATTTACGGAGTAACTCCTGTATATAGTGAAATTAAAAAGATAGAAATTGCAAATGGTTTATTTATAACTCAAAGAGACTTGGAGTCTATGGGTAAAGTCGCAGTATTAGGACCACAAGTAGTTGAAGATTTGTTTGGTGATGCAACGAAGAATGTTGTTGGGCAAAGCGTAAGAATTGACAAACAAACATTTAAGATTATCGGAGTAACTAAGGAAAAAGGTGGAAGTGGAATGACAAATCAAGATGATATGGTCTATGTTCCACTAACAACTGCAATGAAAGTTTTATATGGTCAGAATTATCTATCTTCAATTTCTGTGGAAGCCAAATCGTCAGAGGTAATGGTCCAAGCTCAGGACGAAGTGGGATATCTACTGCTTGAAAGACATAAACTAACTGACCCAACAAAAGCAGATTTTAGAATTATGAATATGAGTGATGTTTTATCTACTGTTTCTTCTGTAACTGGCACATTTACCTCGCTTCTTTCAGGAATTGCAGCCATTTCACTTCTTGTTGGTGGTATTGGAATTATGAATATTATGCTTGTTACAGTTACAGAAAGAACAAGAGAAGTGGGCCTCCGAAAAGCACTTGGAGCAAAAAAGAAGGCAATTATCTATCAGTTTTTGACTGAAGCGATACTATTAACTGTTATAGGTGGAATTTTAGGAATGATACTTGGAATCGGAATATCATACATATTATCAAAAACAATGAGTTTGCCATTTACTATTTCGATAAGCTCAATAGCCTTAGCAATTGGTGTATCTGGAATAATTGGAGTTGTCTTTGGCTGGTACCCTGCCAAAAAAGCATCTGATCTTCAACCAATCGAAGCATTGAGGTATGAATAGATTTTTTTTGAGCTTTCTCTTAGAAATAATGTATAATATTTGTTATATGAATGAGGAAAATAATACAACTCCAGTCGAAAAACCTTCAAAGAAAAGCAATACATCGATGTTTATTTCTGTTGGGGTAATTCTAGTATTTAGTATGTTGTATATAATATATCGTAGTAAAACAAAGATAGCTGAAACACAATCTGTAACACCAACTTTAACTCAAATTTCACTTGCAGAAATTGCGGTACATAATACAAGAGATGATTGTTGGACAACTATAAACGGAGGGGTATATGATGTTACAAATTTTACCCCAAATCATAAAGGCAAAGAAAAAATTTTGAATGCTTGTGGGGTTGACGCGACAGATTTTTTTACAGGCAAACACCCGACTATTGGCAGAGTCCATTCAGCTGTCGCAGTTAAACTTCTAGAGACCATGAAAATAGGTACACTACGACAACAATAATAATATTGTTCATAACTTATATTTTCTGCTACAATTAAAAAATATGCAGGCCGTTTATCTCTTACTTCAAGCATTACTAGGTAGTGTAATTGCACTTTTCGGGGGAGTTATTTTTTTATATAATCGTAGACTTTCTGCCTTACTTGAAAAATATTCAGTTCCCTTTGCTGCAGGAGTATTAGTTACAGTTTCACTGTTAGGTTTAATTCCAGAAGCAGAACACGAAATAGGTGAATCTGTATACTGGATAGTCTTAATTTCTTTCTTAGGGGTCTATATTTTTGAACATTTATTTTTTGATATTCATCATCACGGTGATGAAGATGGTCATACTCATGAAATAAAAACTTCATCAGTTGGGTTTGTAATATTTGGGGATACTATTCATAATTTTATTGACGGTGTGGCAATTGGAGCAGGATTTTTAATTAATCCAAACCTAGGCTTAATTACTGCTTTTTCTACCTTTTTACATGAAGTTCCTCATGAAATTGGAGATTTTGGCATACTTTTAAAAGCTGGATGGAATAGATCAAGAATTCTGGTTGTAAACATCATCTCATCATTAATGACAGTTGTAGGTGCTTTTACAGTTTACTTTTTTAGTCATAGTGAAACATTAAACGGAACATTAATGGCAATTTCAGCTGGTGTCTTTTTATATCTTGGAGCAAGTGACTTTTTACCAAAAATTGAGACAACTAGTAAAAATAAATTTAAATCAATTTTACCATTGATTATTGGGTCAGGGATAATAATTGTCACAATTTTATTATTACCACATGAATAGTGATTTTTAATATATAATACAAACTTGTGCTTCAAGTAATTGATCTTATATTTGGGTTTGGAGATAAACCTCTTTACGGAGGGGTCAATTTTCGTGTTTCAAAAGGTCAAAAAGTAGGCCTTGTAGGCCCAAATGGATCAGGAAAATCTACGCTTTTGTCAATTATAAGAGGAGAAGAAAAAGGATTTACTGGAAAGGTAAAACTTGAAGGGACAATTGGTTTAGTTCCTCAAGAAATAAAACATGATGCAAAGATGGAAAGTTCTGAAACCGTCAGGCAATATGTAGATCCAGAAGATAAATTAGAAGACTTTGAAATCAACAAAATGTTTAAAGGGTTAGAACTTTCAATTTTATTAATACATGATCCAAAAACCTTATCCGGTGGTCAAAAAACAAAACTAGCATTAGCCAAAGCTTTATTTGAAAATCCTGATATTTTAATGCTTGATGAGCCAACCAATTTTATGGATATTTCTGGAAAAGCATGGGTCATGAGATTCTTGGCTAGTTACAATGGTGCTGTTATTGTTATCTCACATGATTTGGAATTGATGGATACTGCAATTGATAAAATATTGGCAGTTACTCCATATAACGGAAGGATAGAGGAGTACAAAGGGAATTATACAGAATATTTAAAGCTGAAAGCAGACAAAGAAAAAAATCTTAAAAAAGAACTTGAGATAAAACAGCGACATTTAAAAAGAACAGAGGAAAGGTATAACAATTCACGTGCAGTTGCTACAAAATCAATACTTCGCAGGAAAGTTGAAAGAGAAAGAGAAGGACTTCCAGAAGTTCCTCAGGAACTTAGGAAAATTTCAATAAGACTTCCAGAGCCAAAAAGAATTGGGGAAGTTCCAATAAAAACAGTAGATATCAAAAAAAGTTATGGGCATCTGGAAGTATTAAGAGGAGTGGATTTTACAATTTTAAGAGGAGAGAAAATTGCTTTAATTGGATCAAACGGAACAGGTAAATCGACATTTATTAAAATACTTATGAATATGTTAAAACCTGATAGTGGTGAGATTTATAGAAATGATGAGTTGTCTGTTGGTTATTATTCACAAGAATTTGAAACCTTTGATTTTAATAAATCTGTTATGGACACATTTGTTGAGGCAACAAAAATGAATGAGGGAATGGCAAGAAGTTTTTTGGGCAAATTCATGTTTAATGGCGATAAACAACTTCAAAGAGTGGGAAGCCTTTCTGGAGGGGAAAAAACTAGACTTTCGATTGCTTGTTTAACAGGAAAAGACAACAATCTTTTAATTTTAGATGAGCCAACAACTTATCTTGATGTTATGAGTCAGAGAATTATTTTAGAAGCACTAAAAGAGTACAAAGGAACTATGATAATTGTTTCTCATAGTCCAGAATTCATGAAAGAGCTTAAACCTACAAAAGCCTACATCTTCCCAGATCATAGTATGAAATATTGGGATGACGATTTGCTGGACAAAGTCACTGAAGTTTAGTTATCCACATTACATATCCATTATTGTATTTAGATTAGACTTAACCAATGGAGTCTATAAATTTTTTACATTATTCAATTGGAACTGGATTTCTGGTCTTAGTAGGATTTATTTCCTATGCTTTTTATAATTTATCTAAGTCATTAAAAGAGACAACTTCAATACTTAGTAAAGTTGATGATATTACAAAAGATGTAGAAAGTTTAAAAAACATAATTAAAAGTGCAATTTCATATTTGATGAGTATGTTTAATAATAAAAGGGAGGTGACTAAAAAATGACAAAAAACAAAACAGGTGTACAAGTAGCAGAAGCTGGAATATTGGGTGCAGCGGTTGGTGCAGGAGCAGTTGCACTTTCTAGTGAGAAAAATAGAAAAATAATTAAAAATAAGTTTAGTGATCTAAAAAAACAAGGGCAAAAAGTTATAAGTGACATCCAAAACAAAGCAGATGAATTAACAGCTACTGGAAAAGACAAATTGGATTCAAAAGTAAAAGAGGTTAAAAAAAGTATCAAATCAAAACTTTAATTTAAACTTTAAGTCTTATAAAACTGTTTTGGCACTAACACCGCCAAAACTTTTTTGGTTTTGTGGTACACTACGCACATGAATCTATGGGATCAGTTTTTGATTTGGTCTGCAAAACAAGCAACTTGTTCCAACTCAAGTTGTCCGGTTCCTATGTCTATTCGTAGACAAAAATGTACATTGTACGAAATGGCAGGAGATATCACAAGGCGTCTACTTTTGATATTATTGATCTAGATTTTCTAAACGATGACGGGGTTCAATCTAGACTTAAACAAGAGCATTGTCTGAAAGTTATACCTCAAGTGAGTGGTTGGGAAGGTGCAACTCACAATAAGAGAACTGGGAATATTGACCGTTTTTAAATCTAAATTATTCGTTTGTATGTTAAAATACTTCAAATGGGGTTAAAAATTGGTCTTGTGGGGATGCCTAATGTAGGAAAATCTACATTATTTAATGCACTTCTAAAAAAACAAATGGCGTATGTTGCTAATTTCCCATTTGCAACAATAGAGCCCAATATTGGTATTGTTCCAGTGCCGGACGATCGGCTCGATAAGCTCGCCGAAGTGATCGGTGAACAGTCAACAGTGAATGGTGTAAAAACATTACCTCCGAAAGTACCGGCGACTGTTGAGTTCGTAGATATTGCAGGACTTATCGAGGGAGCTTCCAAGGGGGAAGGATTAGGTAATAAATTTTTGAACCACATTAGGCAAGTTGATGTTATATGTTTTGTTTTACGTGCATTTTCAGATCCAGATGTAATTAAACAAGGTGTTGTTGCACCGAAAGAAGATCTTGGAATTTTGAAGTTAGAATTAGACTTAGCAGATGAGGATATGGAAGAAAACCACTTAAAAAAGAAAAACGCAGATACTGAAAGTCTTCAGTACTTTAGAAAAAAACCGTTTTTGGTTGTTTTAAATGTTGATGAGAAAGATGTAGTAAGTAGTAAGCAGTATGTAGAAAGGTATTCAAAGGAGTTAAACTTAAATCCTGACCAAGTAGTTGTTGTTTGCGCAAAGACTGAAGCTGAGTTAGCTTCTCTTTCAGAAAGTGAACAGAAAGAGTATCTACTATCAATAGGGTCAGATATATCTGCTTTAGATAATTTAATTCAAAAAGCATTTAAGACCTTGGGATTAATTACTTTTTTAACAGCTGGTGAAAAGGAAGTTAGGGCTTGGACTATTAAAGATGGAATTTCAGCCCAAGAAGCAAGCGGTGTAATCCATACTGACTTTATGAATAAGTTCATCAAGGCAGATGTTTGTGATTTTAATGACTTTGTAGAATTAAAAGGCTGGAAGAATGCTCGTGAAAATGGAAAAGTAAGAAGTGAAGGTAGAGATTATATTGTGAAAGATGGAGATGTTGTTGAATTTAAGATAGGTTCTTAGTATAATCGTATAAGTATGAACAAATATGAACTGACGATAATTCTTGAAGGCAAGACAACTGCTGCCAAGAAAATGGCTGTTTTGGAAACTCTTGAAAAAGCAATTAAAATGCTTGAAGGCAAGATAGAAAAAGCAGAAGATTGGGGAGTTAAAGAATTATTCCATGAAATAAAAAAACAAAAAGAAGGATTATATCTTCACATGCCTTTTGAAATGAATGCAAAGTCTATTAAACCACTTGAAATAAAACTAAAAGCAATGGAAAATGTGTTGAGATATTTAATAATTAAAGAAGGAGGATCCGCCCCTGCGGGTCGAGATAAATGAAAAGTCTAAACAAAGTACAACTTATTGGAAATTTAACTCGCGATCCTGAGTTAAAATATACAGCAACTTCTATGGCTGTTTGTACATTTACTGTTGCAACAAACAGGGGTTGGACAACTGATACTGGTGAGAAAAAAGAAGAAGTTGATTTTACAAGAATAGTTGCTTGGAATAAACTGGCTGAGATCTGTGGACAACTACTCAAAAAGGGTAGAAAAGTCTATGTAGAAGGTAGGCTTTCAAATAGAAGTTATCAAGATAAAGAAGGTGTAACTAAATATATTTCAGAAGTTGTTATTAATGATATGATTCTTTTAGATTCAAAGCCAATTGGTGAGAACGCAGGTCCTGAAACGAGTTCAGGACAGGATGAATTTGATGTACCAGATGAAATTGAGGATAAGAAGATTGAAGTCAAAAGTGGTGAATCAAAGAAAAAAACTAAATCTGAGGAAGTAGTTTCTGACGATATCCCGTTCTAGTTATATCTATAACCAACAACCTATTACCTAAAACCTAATATAATGGCTAAACAAAAGACAAAAAGAAAAATAGTTAAGGAAAGACCAATTTCTACAAAATGTCTTTTTTGTGAAACAAAAACTATTCCATCATACAAACAATATGAAGTACTTTCTAAGTTTTTATCAGATAGAGGACGAATTTATTCAAGAGAGAGAACTGGAGTTTGTGCTAAACACCAAAGAAGTCTTGCCCAAGAAGTTCAAAGAGCAAGGTTTTTAGCTCTTCTCCCATTCTAAATTTTGTGGTTTAATTATTCACATGAGTGTTACTAGACTTAATTTTTCTATTGCCAGAAAAGTACTTTTGTATTCAATTGCAATTGGTACAATTTTTGTATCGGGTTATGGCTTAGGTAGTAATGGGTTTAAACTGGAAACTGGTAGTTTTCCTAAAATTAAAATATCAAGAGAAGTTCCAGATAATAGAGATATTGATTTTGGCCTTTTTTGGAGAATTTGGGACACAATTGATGTAAGTTATTATGATAAGTCAAAGATAAGTCCTCAAAAAATGGTATACGGTGCAATTTCTGGAATGGTGGGAGCCTTAGGGGACCCTTATACAGCATTTTTACCACCTGAGGAAAACAAAGTAGTTGAAGAAGATTTGTCTGGTTCATTTGAAGGTGTTGGGATTCAAATTGGATTTAAAGGGAAAAATCTAGCAGTTATTGCTCCGCTCCCAAAGTCACCGGCAGAAAAAGCAGGGCTTAAAGCAGGGGACTTAATTGTTGGCATTGTTGATACGAATAAAAAAATTGAAACCACAACATCAGGCATGAATTTAAATGATGCTGTTAAAATAATTCGAGGAAAGGCAGGTACAAAAGTTACTTTAGTCTTACTTCGTGGAGATTCGACAGAAACATTTAAAAAAGAAATTGTTAGAGAAGCAATTGATGTGCCATCTGTTACTGTTAGTTATGTCAGCCCGCCTGAAGGCGAGGCAGGCAATATCGCGCATATAAAGCTTATAAAGTTTGGTGCTGATACTAATGCTGAATGGCAAGCCGCTGTCGCTCAGGTTGTAGGTAATAGGGTACAGGTGACAGGGATAGTATTAGATCTTAGGAATAATCCTGGGGGATACTTGCAGTCTTCAGTAGATATTGCAGGAGAATTTGTTAAAAAAGATTCAGTTATTGTTGTAGAAGACCGTGGGTTAACAAAAAATAACTTTAAAACAGATAGAACTGGAAATTTCCAAAATATGAAAGTAGTTATCTTAGTTAATGGGGGAAGTGCATCAGCTTCTGAAATTTTGGCAGGAGCACTTTCAGAAATTAATGGATATAAGTTAATTGGAGAAAAAACATTTGGAAAGGGAACGATACAAGAACCTATGCAACTTGATAAAGGAAGTAGTCTTCACATCACAACTGCAAGGTGGCTAACACCTAAAGGAAATTGGATCCATGAAAAAGGAATAACTCCAGATGTGGAAATAAAGGATAATGAAGAAACTGAAGAAGATGAACAACTAGTTGAAGCAATAAAGATAGTGAATAGTAAATAGCGTATAGCGTTTAGTTAACCTCAAAAAAGTCTTGCATGTCACGGAACGGGAGGATTTTATTGATTTTTTTATTATTCCTCTCGCCCCGCGACATAATGGCAATTAAAATGGCCAAAAACCTAAGATGAGGATAATGACTGTGACAATACCCGCAATCACAAGGTCACTCATTTTCATAGGTTTTCTTCCAATTCCCCATGCCATTGCCAAAATTGGTAACGTGTCTGATGCATTTGGAAAGATCGTCGGAGCTAAACACACTGCTCCAAAAAACAATAATCCAAGAATCAGAACTATCACAAAAATCACAACACTCAGTGGGCCGGAACCTTTCGCATTATTATTTAACATTTTGCCTCCTATGGCAACAAAAAAGTTTATTAAATACTGCGTGTGCAATGCAATTAACTATAGGAAATATACACCTTTTTATTCAAGTTTGCAATTTTGAAGCATGATTACTGAATAGTTTTTGTGAGCTCAACTACTTTGTCTAAATTTCCATCCATAATAACTTCCAAATTTCCCCAAGATTTACCTAGTCTATGATCTGTAATTCTATCTTGTGGGTAGTTATATGTTCTAATTTTTTCAGATCTCATTCCTTTTCCAATTACTGATCTATATCCTGCAACTGTTTTTAGTTTTTCTTCTTCCTGTTTTTCAAATAATTTAGTACGAAGAAGCGCTAGGGCTATAATTCTATTTTGCTCTTGAAATCTCTCCTCTCTTGCTTGAACTACAATTCCAGAAGGAATATGCCTTAGTCTTACTGCTGTAGCTACTTTATTTACATTCTGTCCACCATGTCCACCAGCCGTTGTAAACTGCCACTCAAGGTCCTGTGGGTTAATTTTGACCTCTGTATCAGAGACTTCTGGCAGTACTGCAACTGTTGCTGTTGATGTGTGTATTCTTCCTCTTTTTTCAGTTTGCGGAACTCTTTGAACTCTATGTACTCCCGATTCATTTTTTAGCTCGTCAAAGACGGCTTGTCCTGTTATTTTTAAGGTTAACTCATCAATTTGAGCTTGTTTCCAATTTCTTTTGGTAGCAAACCTAGAATACATACGAAGTAGGTCTTGGCCCCAAAGTTTGGCCTCATCACCACCTGTAGCACCCCGAATTTCAATGTAAGCTGTTTGATTAAACATTTTTACGAAGCTGAGCAAGAGAATCTGGTCTATTCATTTCTTCTTTAATTCTTTTTTCTTGTTTAATTTTTCTCTTATCTGATTTTTTAACAACTTTTTTTGAAGCCTGAGAAAGTTTTGATTTAAAGGCCTCAACACGTCCTGCAGCATCAAGGTACTTCATTTGTCCTGTGTAGAATGGGTGACAAACAGAACAAACTTCAACATAAATGGATTCCATAACAGCATCTGCTGTGAATGTGTTTCCACATGCACAAGTTACTTTTGCATCTTTATACCATTTTGGATGAATTGCTACTTTCATATTAATCTTAAGGATTATACCTTTTTTTCTTGATCTCGGCAATGGCTACTCCTATTGCAATAACTATTGCACCTACAATAAAGATTGGTGTAATTTTTTCGCCAAGCCATACAACTGCAATTGGCATTGAAAAAATTGGAAGTAAATAAGAAAAAAGTGAGGCTTCACCAATTTCTATGGATTTTTGAGCCTTATTTGATAACCAGAAGGCAAGTGTTCCTGAAATAATGGCCATGTATACCACGCCAGCGTGGTAAGGGAATAGGGTGTAGGGAATAGATAATAGGGAACTTGGATTAGTTAACAAAACAAACGCAAGGAAACATATAAAACCAATGATGAAGGAAAAGTTTGTTAGGATCATTGGGCTGACGTCTTTTTTTAATAATTTCTTGACTAATAAAGTTGTGACAAGTGTTGAAATTACGTAGCCCAAAACCATTAAGTTTCCTGAAAATTTAATACTGCTGTGCCCATTTGTGATAAAAGGACCTGCAATTGTTAAAGCAGTTCCAAGTATTGCAATTACCATACCTATTTTTTCCCGCTTAGTTATGTGTTCGTGCAAAAAGTAAACTCCTGCGGTTGAAATTAAAAGAGGAGAGGCAAGTGTAATTAATCCAGCTTCCAAGACAGTTGTGTTTTCCATTCCAAAGAATAGAAAACCTAAAGCGACAACAGAGTTTAAGAATCCATATATAATTATAAGTAGAATTGTGTTCCAATCTTTTGGAATATGGATTCCACTTATGGTAAATATAATAATTGCAACAATTGTAGATATCCCAAATCTATAAGTTAAAAACAAATCAGCAGGAAAGCCTTGTAATGTGTATTTGATTACAGGAGAGGCAATTCCCCAAATAATAGCAACAGCAAGAAGCATTAAGTAGGCTTTTAAACGAGCAGTTTGCATACTTCATTAATAGTAACTTGTCTTTGCTTTTTTGTCAGCAAGTTTTTTAATGTAACTATATTTTTTTCTACTTCGTCTTGCCCAATTATAATTACATATGGAATCTGCTTTTTATCTGCATATTTAAGTTGCTTTTCAAGTTTTGCATTTTGGTCTGGATATATTTCTGTATTTATATTATTTTCTCTTAACTCTCTAGCAACACCTAATGAGTTTTGAAGTAAATTTGAATTAAAAATAGATACTAAAACTTGAGTTCTTGTTAATTCAGTCGGGATTAAATTTAATTGATCTGCAGCCTCGACTGTTCTATCAAAACCAAAAGCAATCCCCGTAGCTGGAATATCAAGCCCAGTTAATCTTTTCATCATTCCGTCGTATCGTTCGCCCCCTCCAACAGAACCAACTGTATAATCTTCAATAACAATTTCCCAAATAGGCCCTTCTGAATACGAAAATGAACGTGCTAGGGTAGGCTCAAAACGATAGTACTCACTGTTAAATCCAGATTTTTCTAAATATGAAATAATAGTTTTAACAGTTTCATCTGGTTTTATATTCATAACAAATTTTAAATAATCGTTCGCTTGAGGTTTACTTATGCCTTTTGCAACCATATCTTCAATTACTCCTGTTTCACCTATTTTTTTAAGCTTATCGATTGCCACAATTGCCTCATAGGGTATATCCTTCATTAAATCTCGATTATTAAATATGACTACTGGTTTTTTAAATCCTATGGTTAAATATGTATCAATATTTTCGGCTACAACTTCAGCATCAGCTGATGCACTAGAAACTCCAAAGATATCTAGGTCAAATTGAGTAAATTCTCGATATCTACCTCGCTGCGTATTTTCTGCTCTGAAAACCGATTGACATTGGTATCTTTTGAAAGGAAAAGTTAAAAAATTCTGATTAGCTGCTATATATCTACAGGTGGGGACTGTTTGGTCATATCTAAGCATAACCTCACGTTTCCCATTATCTTCAAATTTGTAAAATAACTTTTCATCTTCTCCGATTTCTCCCTTGAATAATGAATAAGGTTCAAGTGTAGGTGTTTCTATTGGTTCGTATCCCCAGCGCTCTGCTACTTGAATCATTTTATTTTTAACCCACTGACGCTTTACCACATCTTGTGGCAAAAAATCTCTAAATCCTTTTAATGTCTGTATTTTATTGTTTGACATATTTAATTTTAACATCTTTATGTTACTTTTTGAACGATCTTTGGGTTCCAATTTTCGGCTGCCTTTAAAACGTACAAAACAGGTGGAAAGTTTTCTCTTGATCTATTGTCTATTGTATAATTTACATCTCTTTCTCTTCTTTCTGTACTAATTAAAATTGTGTTTGGATCTAATGTGCCTAATACAACTCCTTGTGCAGCATTACACGCCCAAATACTTCTTGTTAGTTCTAAAGTCTTTTGTCTTATCTCGTTTTTAGAAAATATCTTTCTCTTTGTTTGGCTTTCAAACCTTCTTTCAACATCATCTTCAAACTTTTGGTACCACTCTCTCGAGAAATCATAGTCCTTAAAGCTCTTTACCTTTTCGGTGATATCGTACTTTACAGAATTATATAATTCATTGTTCTCGGTAATTTGCGAAATTGGTAAAACTGCAACATTTTGGAAATCGCTTAGGTAGCCTTGTACATTTTTGATATAGTCTTGAATATTTTTTATATTCTTCGCATTAACTGGGCCAAATTCACCAATTTCTGTATAGTCTGTATCGGCTATATAAACAGTTAGATTCGATTGTATCCCATAAAATTCTAAAAATTGTGGTAATAGAAGCATCTCATTTACAATTAAAGGAATTGCTTCAAGCTTCGGGTTTTTAAGATATGAGTACAAGTCTGGATTTGATGAATATACTCCACTATAGTCAAATTCATTAATTAAACAAAGCATTGTTATAAGATTAATATTCTCGCCATATAGGCCGTTTAAGATAATCTTTTCAAATTTGTCAGACCCCCATACTTTATCGGTTTTTATTTTGTCAATTTCATATTGAATCGAAGTTAATGTAAGCGCTTTATCTATATTCCCTAATTTTTGAGCATTTTTTTGTAAAGTCGACTTTAATTGCTTAATTTTTCTTTCTGACAATAGATTAAAAATATAGGTTTCGATATCTTGCTCTGTGATATTTTTTTCAATCTCTATTTTTACAAGCAATTCAGCTTTTGGAAGACTAACATTTAGATTGTCAGCCGTTGTACATACAATTCTGTTAAACTCATCGCGATAATTATCGTCTGAAGGTGTAGATTTTAATGTGTTTATCTTTGAAATTATGGTTTCTTTTCCATATCTTTCAAATTCTTTAGTATTATCTTCCTTTTGTTTTAATAATCTTTTAGTTTCAAAAATCAAGTTTTTGATAATCCAATATTCACCTTCGTTTGAAGATTCATCAACTTTATTTAATTGGCTTAGGCTCTTTGAAAAGTCCTCAAGTGAGGAGTCACAAAGAGCCGTAAATGGTCCAAGTATTTATTGTAGTCCCAACTTTCTGCTCTTCCTCTTATCTTATCAATTACAGTGTTTGCCGTGATATTAGAAAATTGTTTTAATTTATCTATCGTATCTCTAGTTTCGACTTGAGAACTTTCCAAAATTGATTGATAAATTGTAACTGTATCGTTTTCCCATGGAAATAGCTGACGATCTAATAAGCGTCCAAATAACACATCAATATTTATGATTTCTTTTCTATTCATATTTTCCATTTTTAGACCTTTCATCTTGGGTGGAAGAGGGGAAACGTCCCCCGATTCAGGCTTCACAGGCCTGCGTGTTTCCAATTACACTACCTCCACCAAACAAAAACTCCCGTTTGTCATACAAACGAGAGATACTATTAAAAAATGAAAAAAGACGCTTGCCGCGTCTAAAATTATTTTTAATTTCCCATCTCTACTTTGCGGTGACAATGGTTGACTGATTTTTACAGTTTGTCTTCTGTCAGGTATTTTGACCTGCTCCTCCCGAATCGTGACTTCGGTAAAACGGATGTATTAAAATGTAATTGCTATTCTACAACAAAGATTGTCCTTAAGTCAAATTTGTCTTCATTTATTTCACCAACTACAATTATCTTTTGGTTTTCTTTTAACTCCTTGATATTTGGGCCGACCCATTTTTTAGGTAGAGTAATATCGTTAATTTTTGTTTTTGAAAGTGTTTCAATTGTAATTTCTTTTGTTTCATATTTATTTTCAACAATAGGCCCAGAAATTAAAATCCTTTTTGCAGTTAAGACTTTGTTGCCATTTACAAAACCCATTGCAACTATATAATCGCCAATTGCAAGATCAACGGACTTAATTTCAGCATTTTTCTTGAGAGTATTTACATAGCTTGTATCTTCACTAAGTGACATTTGTTTAATATCACCTTGAACTGATTTAATTTGTATTGTGCCCGAGGAAATATCAGTAATAGTTCCTACATAGGCAGTTTTTTTAAGCGATATTTTGTTTATTTTTTCCCTTATTTCATTTTGACCAGATTCTGAGGACTCGTCAATATTTTCGGGCTCAACATTATTATCATCAGATAAATATTTTTCAAATTCACTGGAATAAACAACTTTTAATTTTTCTTCATTAACTTTGATTTCAGAAAGTCCTGCAGGAAATTCAACCCCAATACTAAATGAACCATCTTCGATGGCAATGGTATGAAAATCGGCTTCAGTTGTTGAGACAACAACGTCTGATTTGGGTTTAGTAATTCCAGTAATTACATATGGACTAATAGTTAATATATCAAAGTCGTTTAAATTGCTGACACTTAGAGATGTATTGTTTTGTGAAGGAAGATTTTTTTTGATATTTTCGACAACATTGGACTTTTTGAATGCAGTTGTAACTTTCCAGGCACCAAAAGCAATTATAAGCCCAATTGATACACCTGCAATTATTGCAAAGACAACTTCTTTTCTCATGAGTGACGCAATTTAACCCTAAAAACTACCATCTTGTCAAGTGAGGCATAACTAGTTAGAATGACTTTTGCATGGATATCACATATACTAAGGGAGAATTTAAAGTTAAAGGAAAGACTGGAGTTTTATATTCACGTACCAATGGAGTTCTTATAGAATCTTCTGACGGTAATTCTAAAAAGGAACTTGTGGGAGCAGGGGAGTATGAAGTTAGTGGTATTTCAGTAATAGGTATAAAAACAGATGAAGGAAATATTTTTGTCTATGAAGTTGATGGTTTAAGGATTTGTAATTTAGGGCAGGTTAGTAAAAAATTATCAGACAATAAGCTTACTCAAGTTGGTGATATTGATATATTGTTACTTCCAAACACTCATGAATCAATTGAGATTATGCAACAAATTGAGAGTTACTATGTAATTCCGTTTGGTTTTAATTCTGAAGATGAACTCGAGAAATTCTTGAAAGAAAGTAGCCTTCCTGTTCAAAAACTAAGTAAATTTGTTTTGAAAAAAGATGATATTGTAGAAGATCAAACGAGTGAAATAATTGTAATTTCTAATTAGTCTAATTGTTCTAATTTCTAATAAACCTGCCTCAATTATAGTTCTTACGTTTTAAATATAAATATATGAACGATTTACAAGTTCGTGTTCCACCTCATTCAAAAGAAGCAGAAGAAAGTGTTTTGGGAGCCTTACTTCTTGATAAAGATGCAGTTATTGCAGTTGCAGAGTTTTTGACGCCAAGTGATTTTTACGATGAGAGGCATAAAGATATTTATGAGGCAATACTTTCTCTTTATGAAGAACGAGTCCCAGTTGATGTTTTAACTGTCACTGAAAAGTTAAAAAAGCAAAAAGATTTGAAAAAAGTGGGTGGTGCATCTTATCTAACTGATATTGCCAATAGAGTTCCAACAGCAGCTCATGTTGAGCATTATGGGAAAATTGTAAAAGACCATGCAGTTAAAAGACTTTTGATGAAAGCTGCTACAAGACTTGTTGAGTTTTCATTAGATGAAGGAATGAGTTCCGCTGATCTTTTGGACAAGGCAGAGTCAGAAGTATTTTCATTAACTCAAAAGAATACAAAAAAGTCATTTGTGGCTGTCCGTGATATTTTAACTGAAAGTTTTGATAGGTTAGATGAACTTCATAAACAAGGAGAGGGGCTTAGAGGGATTGCTACAGGATTTACTGACCTTGATAATGCAACAGCAGGTCTTCAAAAAAGCAATTTAATAATATTGGCGGGTAGGCCAGGTACAGGGAAAACGACACTTGCAATGAATATCGCTCAACATGCTGCAATTATAAACAAAAAGCATGTAGGATTTTTCTCTCTCGAAATGAGTAAGGAAGAATTAATAGATCGACTTCTTGTCAACGAAGCAGATATAGATGCTTGGAGATTAAAAACTGGAAAATTATCAGAAGAAGATTTCACAAAACTTAGTAATGCTATGGGTGTTTTGGCAGAAGCATCACTTTATATTGATGACACTCCTGCATTATCAATACTAGAAATGCGGACAAAGGCAAGAAGACAACAAGTTGAACATGGTCTTGATTTGATTATTGTTGATTACTTACAACTTGCAAGAAGTCGTAATTTAGAAAATAGAGTCCAAGAGGTAGGCGAAATTTCACAAGGACTTAAAAACCTAGCTCGTGAACTTAAAGTTCCTGTAATTGCTCTTTCCCAGTTATCCCGTGGAGTAGAGTCGAGAAATATAAAAAGACCCCAACTTTCGGACTTAAGAGAGAGTGGAAGCATAGAACAAGATGCTGATCTTGTTATGTTTATTTGGAGAGAAGAAGATGACAAGCAAGAAAATGTAATGCTTGATATTGCCAAACATAGAAATGGACCACTTGCTTCAGTCCCACTATTTTTCAGAGGGGATAGAATTAGATTTTTCCCAAGGGATGTAAAACACTAGTGATGTAGTATTACACAACCCAAGGCTAATTTGCTATTTTAGCAATGGGTTGTTTTAAAAAAAATCTTGTTGACTATCCGTCAAATTTGAGCCTCAGGTGTTTGTTTATCGTTTATCCACGCGGTTGCTTGGCAGCAGTTTCCTTTGTTGCCCGGAAATTAAAAATTGTAAGTGGCTTGAGCTTACGCTTTTCCATTTCCTTATCGATATCTTCCTTGGCCCCTTCAACATGGATGCAATTCAAAAGATTATGAGCCACAAGAAGCTGTTCAGTCGTACATCAATATTCCAGCCATTTTTTACTTCTCCTTTTATTATATGGTTTCTGAATAACACAATAGTGCTGTGTTTCTAGATGTAGAGCCATTTAAAATGTATCTGGCCTTTGCGATGTGTACAGATTACTTTTTTACACTTGTCACCCATAGCCTGTTGAATCTTTGACTTAGCCATAGACATTTCATCTTTGCTGGGTTTAGCCAATAGACTAAACGAAACATTGGTGTTCACAGGCATGTTTAAAAGTATCTGCGCGATGGCTTCATAGGATGTTATATTCGTATCAGACATAGAGTTTCTCCTTTTGATTTTAAATATAGTTTGAATAACAAATAGTGCCTGGGTCGGCACGAGATACCAAGTTTATTTTCAAAGAACAAATACAAGGTTATTAACTAGAATTCTTACTTACATTACATTCAAATAAGTAATTAAACGAATTATATCAAAATACTTGACTTTGTCAACTATGGGTCGTATTCTTAGTATAGTATGAATAAAATCGACACAGTTGAATTGTTGGCAAAGGACTATGCCCTAACCGATAACCAAAAAGACATACTTAAATTTTTAAGTCAATTCGAAGCTACAGCTGAAGAAATCGTTAAAAAAACCACTGTTTCAAATGGAAGAATATATAAAATTCTAAGAGAGTTTGAATTATGGGGAATAATTGACAAATCAAAAGGTAAACCAAGCATTTACGGTATGAAAAATTTCTCTCTGAATATTAGAAATTTTCTTGATAACAAACTAAAGAAAAATATGGAGAGTCAGAAGCAAATTATTTCTGGTTTAACTGAAATAGATTCTTCAAGCAAAGTGAGTGTTCTGTCAGGATCAAATAAAGATTTTGATATTGAGATAATAAACATGTTTAATCAAGCCAAAAATATAAAAATACTGCATAAGCATATTAGTTTACCTTGGTTTTTATATTGCTTTTTTAGGGAGGATGATTTTTTAAAAATCAGGGATTTAATTGCCAAAACAAGAGTAACTGGATCTTCTCGGGAAAAATTTGATTTATTACAAAAAAGAAATGCATATCTTGAAATATATAAGAATAAAAAAATTGAACAAATAATGCTTAAAAAAATTTTAATTGATTACCTAAAATTACTTAATAAGTATCAGATTAAATTAATAAAAGAGAATATAAGAACTCATCCAAATGTCAAAATTTATGTATTGGACAATCTAAATACTCCGTTCTCAGTTTATTTATCCGATAGGGAAGTTCTAATGCCAATATTTACTAAAAAACAGAACAGGATGATTAAAATGCAGGGTAAAGAATATATAAGTATTTATGAAGAGTATGTTGAGTCATTTACAAAAGGTGCAAGAGTAATATCAGACTTTATAAATTAAAATGATTTTTAGTCACAGTTTGAGCCTAAGTGCCGGAGAGAAGAGTCGAACTTCCATAGCTTTTAAGACTACACGATTTTGAGTCGTGCGTGTATACCATTCCACCACTCCGGCAAATATCCATGTATTGTATCATTGACACATTTCATTTCAAAGAATATATTAAAAATATGACAACTCCCTCAAAGACAAAAGTAGCTACAGAAGATTTTGTATATAAGACTGTATATCGTATAGTCGGTGATTCAGAGAGTAGAATTAATAAAAAATTTGACAAGGTGGAAGAACTTGCAGAAAAGAGATTTGATAAAATGATGAATCAACTCGATAGTATTGCTGGATTAGTTAAAAAGTTTAACGAGGAAGAAACTATGCAGTCGGGAATGATTGCAATTCATTCAGATCAAATAAGGAAACTTCAGAATGCAGTTTTTGTAAACGCATGATATAATTGGCTTCAAATATGGCAAATGTTAATGCAACAGATCTTCGTGCTGGTATTGCCTTTTTGTATGAGGGTAAACCATTTAAAGTTACTAAATACCAGTTAATTAAAATGGGTCGAGGCGGGGCTACGGTTCGTGTAAATTGCGTTAACCTTGAAACTTTTGCAAATGTAGAACACGCTTTTTCTTCTAATTTATCCTTTGAGTTAATTATCCTTACTAAAAAGAAACTTCAGTATTTATATAAAGATGCCAAGGTTGCATACTTCATGAACAATGATAATTATGAACAAATTGAAGTACCCCTCTCAATTTTAGGAAACGATGTCAATTATATTAAAGAGGGAGGAGAAGTAGATGTATTGTTTTGGGCAGACCCGCCTAAAGGCGATGCAGGCCGTGCCATGTCTGTTGATTTGCCACCAAAAATAACTCTTGAAGTTATTGATTGTGATCCTGGAGTAAAAGGCAATTCTGCCAGTAATTATTTAAAATCTGCAACCATGGAAAATGGATTAAAAGTTAAAGTTCCATTATTTATTAAACAGGGAGAGAAAATAAGAGTAGATACAAGAACTGGAGAATATGTGGAAAGAGCAAAAGACTAGGTTATAGGGAATTGGTTTGTAGGTATTAGTTAGAACATCCACAATAGCGAGGCATAAATTACAACAACTTGAGTAAGTATTCCCCAAAATGGTCCAACTTCAACTTGAATCTTTCTTTCCCAGAGAACCCATCTTTTGATCAAACCATTCATCTTGAAGAAAAAATAAGGAAATTTAATCTGGTCTGATAGAACTGCAGCAAAGGCGCAGATCATAATTAAAATAGATTTTTCATAGTTAGGCAAAAAATATGAAGCAATAAAGAGTGTTAAAACAATTGCGACAATTTCGTCTGCCACTGCTATTAATGTACTTAATTTTGTAGGCTTGCCATGTATTTGAGTTTCAGTGTAAAAGTGTGGATTCCAGTGGGGTACCATGTCAAGCACAAAATGACTAGCAAAGGCAAGTGGAATTGAAACATAAGGATTTGGAATTGCAACGGCAATTGCAGCTCCTAAAGCAACATGTGGTGTTTCTAGCATGTAGTTAATATGATAATATGTTTGGGATGATAATTGCAAACTTATTTGGAATTTTGTTTCTATTTTTCTTTTTATGGAAAAGGTTAAAAGATGACTACCACTATGAAAAGATATTTAATCTCGGGTTGGTTATATTAGTTTCGCTTGTGTTGGGTCTTTTAATTTCAAAAATTTTAATGCCCGGTTTTTGGTTTTGGATCTCTTTTGCGACGATTGGATTAACATTTCTGTTTATGATTAAAAATCAAAAACTAAAGTTTTTTGAGTCTTTAGACGGTTTAATTATTGGCATTTTGCCTTTATTGGGACTTAATTTTTTAATTGATGCAATAAAAAGATCTAGTTTGTCGTCCTTTTTAATGTTTTGGACTGTTTTAATTTTAATATTTTTATTTTTCTTTTTAGATTCACAGTACAAACGATTTAGCTGGTATAAATCGGGTAGGGTAGGTTTTACGGGCCTTGCTATTATCGGTTTATTTTTTATAATTCGGATATTTATATATATAATTTATCCTCAAACGTTATCATTTATAGCTCCCTTTGATATATATTTATCTCCCACTTTTGCTTTTTTGTTTTTCTTGATACTATATAGATTGTCAGTAAGCAAGGAATAATTAAATGTCGAAAATTACAGAATTTCCAAAAAACCTTTTAAGGCCGGTTGGGATTTTTTTGACTCAAAAACTTAAGTCTTTACGAATAAACAGAAAAAGAATTGCTTCAGATGACCCATTTAATAATAAAACTCGTGATTTAGAAAGTGCTGCTATTGACACTGAGGCGGAGGAGCAGTTTGAGCATGCAAGAATAGTTGCTATTAAACGGGAATTAAATGAAAAAGCTAAACAAATTAAAAAGGCACTAGTCAGAGTTAAAGAAGGAAAATATGGAATATGTGAAAATTGCTTAAAAATGATTGATACTGATAGACTTGCAATATATCCTGAGGCTACACTTTGTGCCAGTTGCTCAAAGAAAAAAGAAAAGTGATTAAATGAAAAAGTTAATTTTATACATTAGCTTGTTATTTGTTGTTACGATCCCTGTTTTATTGTTATTGATAGTTAATGATCGAGGATATTTGGAATTTTCATCAGCTAAGATTGGCTGGAATAATAGATATAGTGTGCCAAATTTTGGATTTTCTTTTGACTATCCATCAAATTTAGATTTACAACTTGCTACTGTAGATAATATAAACGTTCTTGTCAGAAAAAATAATTCATTTATCAAATTTATCAAAAAAGTTATTGCCAATAATAACTTTTTATCATCTATATAGTAATAGTGTATTAAATTCAGATAAAGCCATCGTACCAGATATGATATCAATTACACCCATTAGTGATGAATTAAATTCAAATGATATATCATTGACTTTGTACAAATCAGCAAAACCTGCCTCGTTTGAATTAATAAAGCAAGGTGTTAGGATACAAAAGGATATAGAATTTTTCGAGGAAATATCAATTAACGGTGCAAACGCTTTTATGTATATTGAAAATCCAAAACGTCAAGGTTGGCCAAGACATAAAAATTATTATCTTTATAAAAATAATTATGCAATAAGTATCCAAAATACAGGCGATGATGATGTGTTGTTAGATCAAATAGTTTCTACTGTTGTTATAAATTAATTTTGTAATATTTCCTTGTATTGACAGATCTTCCTTACTAGTCTATACTTTCCTTACATATGAATTATGTAGCTACTATTACAAGTAAAAGACAATTTACAATACCGTCTGATTTGTACAGAATGGTTAATTATAAGCCTCAACAAAGACTTTTAATTCAAATTATTAATGCTGATGAAGGACTTATTTCTGTAAAACCTATGAGCCAACTGGTAGAGGATCTGGCAGGTTCAGTTCCTATTACCAAAGATTATAAAAATTTAAGTTTAGAAAAAATGGTTGAAAAGGCAAGAAAAGATTATTATGTAAATCAATAGATATGATTTTTGTTGATACAAATTATTTTTTAAGATTTTTACTAGCAGATATAGATTCAGAACATCAAGAAGCTAAACAATTTTTTTTAAAAGCATCAAACGGTGCGTTTTTAACTTTTACATCTGTAATTGTAATATTTGAGGTTTATTGGGTAATACTAGGACAATTTAAGAAGGATAAGCAAAGCTTGGCTTCGCTAAAAGAAAAAGTAGTCAACATATTAAATAAACTATTAAATTTACAATTTATAGAAATCGAAAATCATGACCTAATTATAAAGGCCTTAGATATATATCTTAAATCAAATTTAGGTTTAGTTGATTGTTATAATTTAGTTTATGCAAAGAGCAAAAAAGCAGAAGGCTTTATGACTTTTGATAAAGATTTGTTAAAAAAGATAGTGAAGGATAAAAATGAATGATCCAAAAATAATTTTTCAGGACGAGAATATTATAGTTGTTGATAAACCATCAGGTTGGATTACAAACGATACCTCAACTACAAACGGACAGCCAACTGTTCAGACTTGGATTAGAACCAATCACCAATCACCAATCACCAATCACCTTGAGTTCAGAGATGGTATTGTTCATAGGCTTGACAAAGAGACATCAGGCATACTATTAGTGGCGAAGACTGAAAGTGCTTTTAGAGAGCTACAAAGGCAGTTTAAAGAGAGATTGGTAAAGAAAACATATACTGCACTAGTTCATGGTGAGGTTAAAGAAAAAGAGGGGATTATTAACGAGCCTGTTGGTCGTTTACCATGGCGTAGGGACAGATTTGGCGTACTTCCCGATGGTCGATTAGCAATTACAAGCTATAAAGTTTTATCCCGATATACTATATACGATATACCATATACTCTTTTGGAGCTTGCTCCAAAAACAGGCAGAACACACCAAATTAGGATTCACTTGAAACATATAGGTCATCCAATTGTAGGGGATGAGTTCTACGCTGGCAGAAAAACTGCCAGACATGACAGAAAATGGTGTCCTAGACTTTTCCTACATGCTAGTAAAATAATTTTTTCAGATGTTTTTAGCAAAAGTGAAGTTGAATTTAACTCTCCACTTCCTCCCGATTTAACTGATATACTGAAAAGTATATGAGTTTTAGTGAGATATCATTACTTCTAGTTGTTGCAGGCGGATTTGGTATTATCGCTCGTTTTTTAAAACAACCTTTACTGATTGGATTTTTGTTTTCCGGACTACTTCTTAATTTCTTAGGTTTAATTTCAGATCATTCTGTACTTGATAATTTAGGCAAAATTGGAGTGGCATTGCTTTTGTTTTTAGTGGGGTTAGAAATGAACATAAGAGACATTAAAAGTGTTGGAAGAGTAGCTCTTACTGCAGGGTTAGGTCAAATTATATTTACCTCAGGAATTGGGTTTTTGATTGCAATTGCGATAGGTTTTACTAGTTTATCTGCAATTTATATTGCTGTTGCTTTAACTTTTTCATCAACAATTATCGTTGTTAAGTTACTCTCTGAAAAGGATGATATCAATAGTCTTTATGGAAAAATTGCTGTTGGTTTTTTATTAGTACAAGATTTTGTTGCGGTAATTATTTTAATGTTTTTGGCAGGATTAAGAGATGGTGATCTAAGTTTTTTGTCAGTTTCTTTCCTACTCATCAAAGCTATCGTGCTATTTGTGTTAGTTTGGTATTTATCAAAAGGTATTTTACCTAGGGTTTTTAATAAATTAGTTGGGAACTCTCAAGAGCTGTTGTTTACTGTTAGTATAGCTTGGGCTTTAGGACTTGCCACCCTCGTTGGTGGTCCGCTTGGTTTTAGCTTTGAAATAGGTGGGTTTTTAGCAGGTCTTGCGTTATCTAATTTACCGGATCATTTAGGCATCTCTTCAAAAACAAGGTTACTGCGAGATTTCTTTTTGACAATATTTTTTGTTACTTTGGGTAGTCAACTTTTAATGGGGGGAATATCAGAAATTCTGCCTAAAGCAATACTTTTATCAATTTTTGTGTTGGTAGGTAACCCCTTGATCGTTATGCTAATCATGGGTGTTATGGGGCATAAGAGTAGAACATCCTTTTTAACTTCAGTAACAGTAGCTCAAATATCTGAGTTTTCATTTATATTAATGGCTATGGGAAAAAGTTTGGGCCATGTAACTGATGCAGAACTTGCCTTGGGTGTTTTGGTGGGGGCAATTACAATGACAGGATCAACTTATTTGATTTTAGGTAGTGAAAAGATATATTTAAGACTTAAAAACATCCTAAAGATATTTGAAAGAAAAGTTACAAAGGAATCAGCATTTGTGAAGCAAATTGAATTAAATGATCATGTTGTTATGGTGGGCTGTGACAAGATTGGAAGTTCGATCTTACCATACTTTAGAAAGCGTGAGATTGAACATTTGGTTATAGATTTTAATCCTTCTGTTTTTACTAGGCTCTCTTCAGAAAATACTAATGTGTTACTTGGCGATATAACTGACACTGAAATAATTGATCTTGCTAGATTGAATAGTGCAAAAGCGATAATTTGTACTATCCCTAATTTAGAGGAAAACTTATTTTTAATTACTGCAATAAAGAGTCTTCATACAAAACCATTGTTTATTGGTAGTACTAACTCAAGGGCTGACACGATTAAACTTTACGAGGAGGGTGCAGATTATGTATTAAATCCTGACATAATTGCAGGAGAATTTTTAAGAAATATGTTTACTAACCACGGCTTCAGTATCATGAGAATCTCAAAAATGGGGAAAGCGCATTTTAATAGAATGATTAACCTAAAATCATAATGAGAATGAAAAAAAGAGAAAGAAAAAAAAGATTAAGTGGTAATAAAAAACCGCTTGTAATATTAATATCTATTATTATTCTAATTTTAGTTTTTTTTCTACTATTTATAACGGTAAAAATTAATAATTTAGGAAAATTTTCAGTAATTAAAAAAGCTAGTGATGGAGGGGCAAGTGTCTTAATTATTGATATTAAGAAAGAAAGCGTAACAAATTATAAAATTGACCCAGACTTTGTATTAAATAGCTCATATGGTTATGGTGAGTATAAACTAAGTAGTCTTTGGATACTAGGAGGTAAAGAAGGTTTAAACGGCGATTTAGTTGCAAAATCTATCGCCAGTAATTTTTTAATTCCAATTTATTTGTGGAAAGATGATAGTAAGTCAAATTTAAGTATATATCAAAAAATTAAATTAAGGCTTGTTTCAAAAAATATTCAGAGTGATGCTTTAAAATTTAAGTCGTTTGATTTACCAAATTCAATACTTATAAATTTTGTAAACGAAAAAATTCAGGAATCTGGAATAGGAGTAGAGGTTGATGATTTAACTGGAGACACTGATTCTATAAATAAAGTTTCAAAAATTGTTGGGACACTTGGAACAAAAGTTGTAAATTATAATAAAGGATATAACAGTGATTTTGGTTGTGAAGTTTACGCATTTGACACGGAAATTAGAGAATTACTTTCAAATATATTTGATTGCAAGAGTTTTACAAACGAAGATAAGAGCAAAATTAAATTAAAACTAGGAGCTAAATTCGCTGAGAGATTCTGATAATTCTCTTGGAAACGATTGTACATTTTCAAATCCTTTTCCTCTCTCTATTTCTTTTATGATTACCTTTATACAATTATCATTTGTTGATTTTATTATCACTTTGTATTTATAACCACTTTTAGTTAGTTTTCTTAACCTCGCCGAGAGATCATCTGGAATTTTACCAATATATTTATGGTTTAATGTCGAGACTGTTACGCGATGTGAATGAGTCAAAAGTATAACTTCATCTCCTGAGTCAAGTGTTGACAGCGTTTCTTCAGAACAACGATTTAACAGCACAACCTGTTTTGTAGTTCCAGTTTCCTCGATATAATCAGATGCATTTATGTGTTGACCAAGTGAACCAGCTAATGCTTTTTTATTACCCTTGTATTTTTGAAGTGCTTTTTTTGCAATATTATTTCCCTTATCAATTGAAAGGACCTTTGTAGATACTTTTTTAGCGTTACTACGATCACCCGATTCATAATAAGCACGGGCTAATCTATTTAAGGCTTCAATATCGTTAGGATCATCGGCTAAGATTAGTTTGTTTATTTTTATTGCAGATTTCCAATCACATTTTAATGCAGATTGAATTGCTTGATCGCTTAAATTAATATCCATTAATTCTAAAGTATAGGGATGTAAAAGATGATGTCAATATAGTATAATTATAAATCATGTCAGGGCATTCACATTTTGCGACTATAAAACGTCAAAAAGGACTTAAAGATGCTGCAAAAGGAAATATATTTGGCAGACTTTCAAAGATGATCTCAATAGCTATTAAAGCAGGTGGGGGAGCAAATCCAGATATGAACTTCAAACTTCGTGTTGCAATTGATAAGGCTCGTGAAAACAATATGCCTAAGGACAATATCGATCGCATATTGAAATCAGCTACAGAAAAAATGGATAGTATTGAGGAAATTACTTATGAAGGATTTGGTCCTTTTGGGATGGCAGTCATAGTTGAAACAGCTACTGATAATAAAAACAGAACAGCGCAAGAAATTAAAAGTTTGTTTGAAAAAGGTGGGGGAGCGATGGGTGGTCCTAATTCAGTGCTTCATAACTTCGAACACAAGGGCTTTGTATTAATTGACAAAAGTGATAGTACAGAATCTCAAATATTATCGATTATGGATTTGGGAGTAGATGATGTTGAAGAAACCGATGAAGGTATTGAAATATATACTTCCCCAGAACAACTTAAACAAATTTCAGATAAATTAAAGGAATTACAATATGTAATTAAAAAAATGGAGCTAACAATGATTCCAAAAACTTATGTATCAATTACTGATGATAACCAAATTGAAAAAATACATCAGTTTATAGAGAATTTTGAAAGTCATGACGACGTTCAAAGGATATATCATAATGTCTAAACGTTTAAGATTTATTGTCTCTTCACTACTTCTATCAGGAGGATTTATTTGGATCCAGTTTTTAGATGATTTATATAAATTTTATGCAATAGGTTTATTAGTACTTTTAACTAGCGTCTTTTCTATTTGGTCTTTTTTTGAAGGGTTGGGTAAAAATATGACAATTTTGGCTCTTATTCTCCCTATACTTTTTACTTTAGGAGTTGGTATTTTTTGGTTTCTTTTGCCAAGTAATATTTATACACAAATTCCAATTGTTATTTTTTATGGTCTTGGTATATATATTTTGTTTTCAACCATGAATATTTATACTGTTTCTTCGCAAAAAACAATTGCACTATTGCGGGCCGCGCGAGGAGTCGGTTTTGTGTTAACACTAGCCGTAGCATTTTTAATTTTTGATGCAATATTATCAATTCGACAAAACATTTTTGTTTCTTCATTTCTAATTTTTGTTTCTTCATTTCCACTTTTATTACAAGGGTTGTGGTCTATAGAATTGGAAAAGGATTTTGATAAAGAAGTATTTGTTATGTCACTTGTATCGAGTGTTATTTTGACTGAGCTATCAATTTTAATCTTTTTTTGGCCTGTAACTGTGGTTGTTGGCTCGCTTTTTTTAACTAGTGGGGTATACCTTCTGCTAGGGCTTGGTCAAGCTAAACTTGAAGATAGGCTTTTTCCTGTGGTTGTTCGAGAATATTTAACAGTAGGATTAATAGTATTGATTGGAATGTTTTTTGCCACCCGCTGGGGGTGAGGGGAGAGAGGGAAGTATCCCATAATATGTCCTATAGCGTAGCTGAAGTTCATAATATCCCATAATATATTTCACGACATAAGTTTTCACGAAATGATATAGTTTGATATGATTGTGGATAACTTGCGAGCGAAGCTCTCTTAGGGAACTAGATAATTAGATGAATAGATAAATAGATCTCATTGTTTATATCTCTACCTTTAGTGCGATGCCTTATGTAGCTCTCCATACAGCATACTGCATAATACTTAATTCAAATTATTAGTCGTACAATAATACTTTTACGACGTACTATATATAGTTGAGAGTAGAGGTGCATAAACAATTAATAATTAAAAATTAATAATTAATAGTTATAACTACTATATTCAGATAAGTTTTTTTGTTATTTTCCTCTGTATCTTTATCTTTGTCGGGATTATCTGTTGTTTGTGCCTCTAATCTCTATTTACTATCCCCTAAACCCTCGTTTATGGAGGAGTCCTGTATTATCCCAAAAATACGGCCATAAGTTAAAAGGATGTACTAGTCGTCTTTTGATTTAGACAGGCCTTAAAATCGATTACAGAAGGTCACTTCTGTGACCTAAATAATTAACCTAATTAATCTAATTGCACTAATTATTCTAAGGAATTAATAATGATCTAATGTAGAATATTTTTTTGTATAGAAGAATAAATTTCATAATAAAATTAAAATTATTTTGCAAATAAATTATTATATTTTTTGTTTTAAATATTTTGTGTTACTTAGATCAATTAGGTTAATTAGTGTAATTAGAAATTTCCCTGCCTTCGGCAGGGGACCCCTCCCCTATTTTTATTTTCATTCGTGAAAACTTTTGACAAATTAAATAATTGTTATATTATTCGTTCATGACTGAATGGCCAGGTGGTTTTGTAGAAACTTTATCAAATAAGCAAATTTGTACCCTTCGTGATTTATTTGAATTTAGAATAAAAAGAATTAATTGGGATTTTGACCAGATTTTAGTGGATTCTGAAGTTCCAGTTAAGGAAAAGTTTTATATAGATACAGGAATTAATTATAGAGATAAAAAAATAGATCAGTGGCTTGCGTTAAGTCATTGGGCGGAAAAAGACGGTTATATGAGTTTTGAGGAAGCAAAAGAAATTGAAGCTCCCATTTGGGAAGATCCAGAAGTCATATCATTAGCAAAACCAATTCGTGAAATGCAAACATACTCACAAAAAGCTGCTGAACGAGGAGTTATCCAAACGATCGTAACCACGCGAGTATCAAAACTTCGAGAAGTAACTTTTCAATCATTGGAGAAAGGGCAATTTAAACAGGACTTACGCAGGTTGTAAATAAGCCATAATATTGAGACTTTTGGTAAAAC
>ERZ1292632.300-Hain-H43-01um-R2-300-length-51052-cov-12_pt1 | contig 51052 bp, 62 predicted proteins | sample MGYA00564407_ERZ1292632 | MGnify/ENA primary metagenome ERZ1292632 (study PRJEB36523, sample SAMEA6512637) | groundwater metagenome | collected 2019-01-08 | study: AquaDiva: Metagenomics assemblies of 32 groundwater samples | reverse complement strand
GAGGTGCTTTTGACAACTCAATTTTTAACATACTTCCCTCATTCAGCCGGGCCGCCTCCTCCATCAGCCAGATAATCCAGCGGTCGCGGGCCATCGCGTCGCTATAACCCAAGCAATCATGCCAAAAACCCTCATGGTCTTTTGCTTCCAGCCGCCAACACAACTGGGCACGATGTATAAAACGATATTTATGGTCATCCTCGTCCCATTCCGGCCAGCCAAAAGTTCTTGCGAATTCCAGACAGGCGGCCTGCTCTTCGTTAGTCATAATCTGCTACCCTCAATTATATCATCACGCTTTCGTAGCCAATTGATCAATTCTTCTGGCGAGATAGATTGCGGCGGCTGGGCCTGGACTAACAGGGGGACGGCCTTTTGTAATCGTAAAATTTCCAGCATCTTTGCCCCAGAAATCACTTTCAATTCCTCATTTTCTTTTTCCAGCCGGTCGATTTCGGCCTGTAATTCCTTGAGCCAGGTAATAGTAAAGTGGCGGAGCGTTTTAGTATCTTCGTTATCACTTTCCACCAGGCATTTCATCAAATCTCCTTACTTTCTTCTATTGATTCTAATGTCGCTCTCAAGGACCTCGATATGCTCGTTAATAATATCGCGCAACTCGATGAGATTTTCCATGATAATTTCTGGAGGCACGGTCTGGTCGGGGAAGATGTGCGCGGCCTGGCCTTCCATCATATATTCCGGGGGTACAGTTCGGTCAGAAAACACCTTCTCAATGGCTTCGATGGCAATTTCCATTACGTCTTTCATCGCTTGTTCCTCAATAATGGCACGCAAAGTAAATAACATAGAGCCAACTGAAAAAACCGTGCACAATGCACCAGCCAATGCTATGATTCACGCTGAAGGACAATATCATTGCTAAGGCGCAGCCCGCGCTTATGCCGGAAGAAGTCACCGTCGATTTTGTACTCATTACTTGCTCCAGTTCCCGCTTTTATTTAGCATAGCAAGCCACTTTAGATTCCACCAAGCCTCCGCCGGTACAGTTTCCCACCACAACGTGCCTGCTTCCAAGCGAGTAGAATAACGATTCACCCGGATTATATCCGCCGACTCCCAGGTGTAGGGCAAATGGTTCGGGTCATCAGGCCGAAAGATGAATTGGGTCACAGTATCTTGCGTCGGCTTAGGCCGCAGCCAAAACTTGAAGCCCGTCAGTACTTCGCCGGACAGCGGCGGCCAGTTCGGTTCGTTCGGCTCAGCAGCAATCCACTCAAACCACTGCATTAGGCCGTTCGGGTCGGGCAGCCAGACGCCGCCTGGGTCCTGTGCGCGGAGGCCGTCCGCGCATATCACGCACTGAAGGACCAAACAGACCATAACAACAACAGCCGTGTGTGTGTTTCGCATAACCAAGCCCTTTGAAGATTTCAAACTGCTCACTGAACATCGGCCAGCGGCCATACTGTAATCGCCACCTCTCACAGGCGAGCATGTATTCAAGCTGACCATCGGTGTACTCAACGTCACGGCCTGCTTCGCTTTTGATAAACTTTTTCGCCACATTCTGTTACCTTCCTACCCCGCGGACCGTAGTGGGCCAAACACCAACCAGCCCAAAGCCACACCTATTGCCAGGCCTGCTATAAAACGCACCACTAGTTCTATCGTGTCTTTTGTCATGTTTCACCACCTTCCCCAAAGCCACCCCACGAACCACCAGAACGCTACAAACCCCGTCAACCAGCCCAGCGCCGCGTAAAAAAACTCCGGCCCGGACGTCCAGTTAACATCATCGCCGCATACTATTCGTCGCTGTTCCATATGGTACACCGTACCTTTACGGTTTTCGCCAAAACTATTAAATCTGCCCAATGTGACAAGCTATCATAAGTCATCTACTGCAAATGACTTACAGGCATCCCAAACATGGTCATGGTTTGCAGCGACACCATCGAATCTTTCGGCATTTCCTCACCCATACCGACCTCCCGGATAAAAGCCGACACCATGAATCCGGCACAAATAGCCGCCGAAAATATGCCCCCACGTCGAGTACATGGCTCCTGCACGGCCTCGGCGTCGGTATACAAACTACCCGCGTAACTTGTCACCAATTCGCCATTTCGCATACCGATCAATATCCGCAAGCTGTCGTGTGACATTCGACCGTCGATGAACCATTTGACCGCCCCCGATCCGTGTCCGGCTAATGTGCTCCGCCACACCCACAATCGCGTCTCCATCGAGTCAACACAAACAAATACCGCCGTAGTTTCGCACAAGTGGACTGGCTGAAAGCTACATCGGTAAGCCTCAACAGCACAGGTAGTATTGATAGCTTTGCACTCGCGAGCAAGCTGCGTCGTCTTGTAAGTGCCGTACTTGTTCGCAGGCCAGCCTTGAGTAGCGGTGTTTTCCTCCGAGATACGGTCAAAGTCAATCAGTAACAATCTGCCCACGCCACTGGCTGCCAAGAACCGAGCCACCTGCCGACCGATTGCACCACAGCCTATTACGGCGCAGGACTGCTGACTAGCAACTTCGGGCCGGAAGGAGTCGGCAATGCGGCTAAAGGCTTGGGAAGCTGCCGGTTCGCGACTTCCTGGGACAGCGGTAACTGCGACCTGCGAAACGGCTTCTCTACTGCTGCCCGCATCCTCTTGGACAGTGTCTGAGTCTGACATACCGAAGCTCCTTTCGGGACAAAGATTTTAGTTTTAGACTTGCTTTGCCGGTGACCGGTAGCTTTATCATAAGCAATATCGGCGGCAATTTTGGCGGCGTCACAGGTCGAACACAACCAGTCCTCGTTCAACCAGCCGCCACAGTGACAGCGGGCGTATTGATAAAATTCAACCTCGTTTTTGGCAGTATCGAATACGGTCGGCGGCTGCCGCGTGTTTGACTGTGGTACGTTGGCATACTTTGTGGAGTAATCCGGCTGTTTAATATTAGCCGCGTACTCATCCTCCCACAGGCGCACCGTAGCGTCACCAACGCCTCTAAACAATCTGTTCCAGACCACCACCGCCTCCACCGTGGTCGTAAGCGTGACATTGTGCAACAGTGCCGGCCTGGTTTCGAGTGTTGCGGACATTCGGCCATCCTGGCACATAATCAGCATCATCTGCCAGGCCGAGTCGCCGAAGCACTTGCGCATGGTGTCCTTGTCAGTGCCGGAAGGGCTAAGCATATCTCCAGGATGAGTATGAAACCACATACGCATAAACTGTACCGGTTCAAGCTTGCGACTAACACAATCGGTGAAGTATTTAGCCAATCCTGCGTCGTCTATCTCGCATGATGCGCTGGTACATTCCTGCGGCACGGTGATAAAATCGTCAACGTACAACAGGTCCTTGATTTCCGGCGATATGCCGAAGCCGGTTATTTCGGTCTTGCCTTTTCGACAAAACCATCTCATTTTAGCATAAGCATACGGCGACAAGGATACATTTATCGTCATCAGTCACACTCCTTTACTGATTTAGCCAAACACTTCTTCAGGTCGCAGAACAAACTGCGTTTATTGAACTTTTTGATTCTGCCGGCCGAACAACATTTCCCGCAGACGTACGCATTAAAATTTGCCACCAACTGCTGACGTCCTGGCAACGGAATCGGCTTGACTGGCCGGCCCTGCCAGTCTATCTGGTAAAATTGCTCCAAACAGCCGCGCGAACCGGGCCAAAGCTCCGTCACGGTTCTGTTCGAACAACACGCACAAACGCCCTTTCCGCAGATGATACATGTTAAATGTTTACACGCCTGGCAGATATTGGTCCCGCACTGCTGGCACCGAGACAGCTCGCCAAAGGCGCCACAGTTTGAGCACACATTAGGTAGATACAGCATGAAAGCTCTGTAAGGCGCGCCGTTGGGGTTTTTTAACACCGCCTCTACCTGCTTGACAAGTTCGGGAAAGGCTCCGGCGCTGCTGAATGTGTCTATTGCGTCTGCCGCCGACCCGGCGCACAAAGTACCTATGTCGTTCACGTATGGGTGACATGAGCGTGCTCCGCCGTATGAGGCGTTATCGGAGCCGACAACGGTAAAGTTGCGCTTCGCTGACTGAACATCATAAGAAACAAGAACACTCAATCCGCTAAACGTGACCACGCCTTGGCGGAGAGTCCTGACAGAATCCTGTGTCCAGGTTATCGGCACTGTAAACGTGTCTAACGGAAATTTAAGGACAACCACCGGGGACTGATCCACGTTTACTATAACGCACATGTGACCAAGCTGTACCGACCGCACAAAACCGTTCTGGATCAATGCTGTATTCTGCTTGCGGACCTCAATCAAGACCTGATTATTAAATTCACGGAGCTGATTATTAACGGCCTGCCAATCGGTAGTTCTGGAATAATTAAAGTGCCCGATAAACTTGCTCATCCATTCAGACAATACTGGCGGCCCAGAGCTTAGACTAAGCACCTGTCTCAGTGTGCTCAATCCTGCCGGATCATTACTTATATGCAACAGAGTAGTTGACAAACTGACCTCCGAAACGTTTTGGCACAAGGTCGCTGTGTCACAAACTTAGACCAGCCTTTGCCGTGTCACAAACTGACCTCCGCCACCCAAACGTTTCGGCACAGGAAGGCGGGAGGCTCACCTTCCTGTACCCTTAAACCGCAATAAAGTGGTTTAACAGGCTCTGTGCCATGAACTGGCTCAGGGCCGAAACGTTTTACAACTAACGCTACAAGTAGTCCGTGACATTGTGCCACAAACTACCAACAGACCGGGCAATCGCGACTTTGCCCCTCGTGTCACTGTGTCACAAGCTGTCACGAGGCCTCGCGGGCGGTCTGGCGACGGTTTTACGCTCCGCCTTTGACGTTCGTGGCCACAATGCTCACGATGTCACTGTCATTCAGCTCTTCGTCGCCGGTGCACGGCGTACCGTTAAGCAGAATGGTGTACGACTTCGGGTCCTGAGTCCGCTCGAAGCCGACAAACTTGTCGAAGACCGTTTGTACCGACGCATCGTCGGCTACTTCGACGTTTTGGGCGAGTCCGGTCCCGCCATTTCCGAGAATTTTGATGCTAATCATAACATCATCTCCTTGTACAAGAGGTGCAGAGTAATACCACGGGACTCTGCTTCCCGAACACAATTTACTTAGTAGTATCTTCGTCATTGTCAATCTGAAGCATACCCTTTAGCGCGTTGCCGACCGCGGTGGGCAGGCCATAAGCAACCAGCAACTGATGGTCCAGGAACGCGCTCGCCGAACTTTGTCTTAGCGCGCCGCTTAATGCGCTCAAGAATCCGGTTAGCATCATGGGACAATTAGACCTGCCCATTAGAAAAACCGCACGCACTAAAACTATTGCCGTCCGCGGCGTAAGCGAGCACTGTGCCGCCAAAGTGGACGCCGTTGACTCTTGCGAAGACGTGTCAGGAGAGCCATTCTTGCACGTATCCAGGAACAACGACCCTGAATGGCGCAGATAAAGTTTCTTTTCGGAGCCATCTCGTAAAAACCCTAGTGTGTACCTGCCATTACGTACACAACACAGCCATTCGTTACACGGTACGTCGTCGTGTACCGTGTAAGTATAGTCTTTTTCGATGGTGTAACCTATCTTAATCATGCATCGTCTCCCTTCACAGTGTCACGAACTGCGGTATCAAATTTATCCAACCACGCTATAGCCTTAACCAGACGCTCTGCCGGCGATCCGCCCGTTGCCGGCCAAGCGAGGTCCTGGGCCTGACATATCGGGCACACGTCTATCGTCAAATCGTCATCTTCCACATCTATAAGCCATTGCTGCTCTTCCAGTGAGCCCTTAGCACCTTCGGCTGTTAATGCGTCCGTCTCCACCGTTAGCCCACACCTGAAACACACCGCGTTGTAGTAGTTACCAGCCATAATCGTAGCCTCCGAAATGGTTTATTCTGTCACTGGGTCACAATCTAACCGCCTTGATCACAATATTACATGGCGAAATGCACTTAGTGTCGCGTTCACAAACAGCATCAAAGCTACCCATCGAGCGTAACATGCTCGACATACCCAAACACCAACGCTCATAAGCGGTGAGCTTGTTATTTACTAACGGCTCCGACGTTTGGTGCGCCTCAGCGGGCAATGACCCTTTGCAACAGGGCATAAGTAGCAAATACCTGGCCCGACTGGCTACAAACAACCTGCACACCTCGACAGCAAGCTCCCGGCACGGATGTACGGCTATTACTATGTCAGCATTGCCCAGCCGCTCGCCAAACTTTGGCCCATTGATATCTTCTTGGTAATAAGTGAACCGGTCACATCTAAACCAGTGTCGGCGACGCTTTTTGACGTCATACGCTTTGGCGCTTAGCACGGGCAACAAATGACACACCAGCACACTGGTCAACGCATTGCCGGCGCAAAGCTCCACCAGCCGCAGCGACACGGGCTGCTTGAGTAGTATCGGCCGTAGCCGTTTGACTATGGCCATACTCTCAGTGATTTCTTTGTTTGCCCTGCTGCCTAACGGTGCGACAATATTGAGCACATCGCCGGCACACCGCAGCGACAAGAATTCGCTGACGTAGTCTTGTTTCCAGGGGACGTAGTCGTTTGCCACATCAGCCTCCTTGCCCAACCGTGCGCATAAGTTTCTTATAAAGTTTCGTATCTGGCTCTGAACACTGAGCACGGAACTCACGAACCAGCAAGGTCCACGTTCTGTGGGCGTTTGTGCCCGACGGAAATGGTCGGTGTGGGTGTACCAGACAGGCATAGACCACATCAATTTCCTTCTGGCTTAGTATGAACTCTTCCATAGCGATACCTCCGTAATAGTAAAACTGTGTCGCAAAAAGGCACCAGCCAGGAATCGAACCTGGATAGACGAGTGTACGCCGCAGCGAAGTGACTGCCTACGTCCAAACCTGATGCCGTATGTGCGCCGGTCACGCACATAATGAACCTTTCTCAATCTCTCCCGCCGTCTAAGCGTTTACCAGATGATCAAACTGAGCCCGTGCGTGACACAAACTGTCATACCAGACAGGCTGCTGCAAATCGCACGATACGCCGTAAGTGCCAAGCTGCGACTCGACGTAATCCGTACCGCGAGGCACAAGCTCAGCATATCTGGCACACAGGACCACGATACACCTGGTCTTGCTACAGGCTACTTTCAACCGTTCATGTTTGATGCTGTACCGTACCATACTATTACCTCCGTAAGACTATTACTGTGTCACAGGCTACTCGCCGTCTCTCTCTCTGTAGCGTATCGCGAAGAGCGAGGCGAACGCAAAAAAACCATGCAAATTCCGTGCCAAAAAACGTAAATCGTTGTCCGACAAGGGTTTACATTTAGGACTAAAATGGCCCGAGATGAAATCAGTTTGTGTACTTTGGACACAAACTGTCAAATGCTAAAAAACCAACATTTGCGGGAAATGGCATAACTTGTTGGCAACAAATGTCTTATATGGTTTGGTATGGCTTTTGCAAGAACGTGAATTGTTTCACGGTCAACTGCCAAAACGGCAGGTTAAAAATTTAGCATACATGCGTTTTTGGTGAAATAATGCGGTGTTGAAATTTCAGCACTGTCAAATTGACAGTTTTTGGCGATTTTACTGCCAGGATGGCAGGCCAAAATGGCTAAATTGGCCGGTTTTTTGCTTGTCAACAATGCCGATAGAATTAGTGCAGTATTCATAAATCATTGTCAAACAGTAACTTACAGCTTTTGGCACGGTTTTTGCTTCATCGTTTTTGTGGGGTTGGGAATGGGGTGGTGGGGTGGGGGACGTGTCGGTCGATGTGATCGGCAAAAGTTTTGTTTTCGGGGGTGGAGAGGTATCGAAAATGAATCGACGGACCTTGCGAGCGTGGCGGTGTGTACTACTAGGGTGGGGACGGAGTAGTAATGCTAAATATGAGTATTACAGCAATTGCCATAACAACCGGCGGTGGCGTTGGATACACCAATGCCGGCAATTTATACCGCAAGGATGGTTGTTAAACAGGAACTAAACTATCGAGAATGTCTGTTAGATGCGTATCTAACAGTGTAAGTACTAGGTTTAGCTAGTAGTTATACTAGCAGATTGGAGTGTGTGCTATGTTTAGTCCAGACGAACTACTCAAGGCAAAGGCGGTTGCTGCCCGTAGCGGCAACGCAGACACGATGGACGAAAACACGTCCGCTATCGTGTCTCAAACGGTGGACAAAGACGGCAATATCCACGTGGTAGTAAGGCCTAGCGTCAAGGCTTTCACGACCAAAGAGATGTCCATCGGCCTGGACGGGCGCAAGGTGTGGACACGTAAGCCTGTAGAAGGCGCCACCAAGATGATGCTGGCCCAGGCCCAGGTCGGCAGCCAGGTAGTGCGTTGGGGTGGCCATGCGATCAGCGACTGCATGATCGCCGTACAAATCAGTACGAAACTACCGCGGTAATAGTCGGCTAGCAGTGGTTCAGCGATAGTCAAGGTGGACACGATTTGTCCTCTTGACTATTGCTTTGCGCAGATAGTTAGTTAGATATCTAACAAACATACCCCTGGTAGTTAAATTACCAACACCGTCGCGCGAGCGAAGCCCCCCACACCGGTCGCCGGCGGGATTAGACTGGTGACTACACAGCTTGCATATAAAAATTTTTTTTGCTGATTTAGATTGTGACACTGATCACAGTGAGATTATGACACAGTGAAACGTTCATAAGTCCTTATTTTACACTGTGACACAGATTGCTGTAAGTCCTTAGTTTGTGTCACGGTGGCAACGCTTGTAAGTCCTTATTCTACGTTGTAAATGCTAAAATCTTAGCATTTGCCAACAAATGCTGAATTCTCTAGCAGCAGTTTTGAAACCTTGCGCCTTTTTGGAGACGTAAGTCCTTGTCTGACAAGTACTCATAAGCTTTTTTACGTAACTCGTGCAGCAGCAAAGACTTAAGACGGTTTCTGAGAATGCCGAAAACCTTACGTGTTTTCTGAAACGTAAGTGCTTGTCAGATAACGACATCTAAGCTTTCTTCTATAAGTCGTTGGCCAGTAATAACTTACAACGCACTACCGCCATAAGTCCTTATCCGACACTGGTTTGCATCACGTGACACGATAACTGCTTATCTGACAACGTGTTACAATTATCGGGGACACCCTGACACAGGAAAAGTGGCGTTTTTGATAGCGCCAGGTGGCATTGCCACCGGTACCCTGGGTACTATATATATATATATATTAAAGAAACCAGAGCCTGCCATATGCTACTACATATGCTGCCACCCAGGGGGGTAGGGGAGGGGTCGAAAAAGGAGTCCTTATTTGACAAGCACTTACGTTTATTTGGGCACTTTTTTGATGGAAAATTTTGGAAAAATCGTTACAAGCGTAGCAGTGACAAGAGCTTATATCAAAAAGCTTATGAGTCCTTGTGGCATAAGGACTTATGACTTTCAAAACACGTAAGCTTTTTGACTTTTCGAAAAACTGCGTTAAAGCCTTGTCGGGCAAGTAGTTATCGTAAAAAGCTTATGACTCCTTATGTAGCAACGACTTACGTTCGGAAAAAGGCGCAAGGATTCGTGCGGTGACCCCTGACACAGAGACACAAATTGATACCACAGTTTGTGACACAAATAGAGACAAGAATTGATACCACAATTAAAACCAGATATGCCGATGAAAAAGCGCGGCAGACCGGTTCAGGTCAAAGTCGCCAACGACGCCGATGATGAGATCGAGCCGGTCGTTGACGGTAGCCCGCTAAGCCCGGTCAACGTCTATGCTGACCCGATGATGCTTCGCAGAGACCTGCGTAATCTTATACCGCTGGAACTACTGCAAAAGCTCGACGCCAAAGCTCTCGACATAGTGGCCTTGTTCTTGATGGGCCTCAGCCAGACCGATACGGCAAAACGTCTCGGCTGTTCGGTGTCAACAGTCTCCGCGGTCCTTGATTCGGCCCCGGTTCAGGAAGCCATTCGTGCTTCGTCCGTGGCTATAAGGACTGGGCTGTTGACTGCCAGCGACGTGGCACAGGCGTGCGAAGCCGAAGTAATGAAATACTTTTACCTACTCACCATGCAGGCCGATACGCCGCTGGAATGGAAGTACAAATTCGGTTCCAGGCTGCTGGATCACCGATTACAGATACTTAAAGCTTTACCGTTGCCAATAGCCGCCCAGGCCTCCCGTAACGCTTTGGCCGACATCATGGACATACCGGCACATGTCAAAGAACGCATGGCCATACACGTTGAAATGACTAAGTCTCGTAGTCTGCCGCCTGGCCAGGAGTTAGCTGACCTGATTGACGGTGACGAAGATGCTGAAAGTCTCGTGTTACCGCTATTGGCTCAGCGCGAGGCGGTCTAAGTGACACAAATCGGCGTCCTGAATGAGCATCCTATCGACGGCTCACGCGAAAGCGTCCGCTGGTGGGTACAGAACTCGTTATTCTTCACTTGTCAGCTTCTGTTTCCAGACGTTGTTGACGAACCACACGGCGAAATCTGTCGTTTTCTCGAAGATGCCGGCGAGCCGATGCAGGCCAGCGATTATCGGCGGCTGAAGACCCGCGCCGCCCTGACGCCGAGACACAAATTACTGGTCGGCGCGCGTAAGATTCTAAAATCCTCCATCAAACAAGGCCGATTGGTTCAGCTTGGCCTCCAAAACAGCGAATTGCGCATCCTCGACATGCTCAAAACGCTGGAAAACGCTAAAAATGACCTGTCAATGGTCCGGGCCATGCTCGAAAACGCGGTCCTGGTCTGGGCTTTTGACGACATCATACCCTCCGAGGACGAAAAAGGCCAGGCCTGGGCCTGGTCGAAAGAATTTGTTTGCCTTCGCCGCAAAGGTAACTACCCAGAACCGACCTTTAGCGCGGCAGGCATAGGCAAAAACCTGACATCGCGTCATTACAACGTAATCTTTTTAGATGATATTGTAGTGGCGGTCCTCGCGGGGATGTATGCCCAGGAGATACGCCCGTCGCCGCGTGACAACGAAAGCGCTTGGGGCTTTCACCAGACTCAGCTTACCGGTTTGCTTGACGAAAAGCCCACCCACCGGGGCAATCCTGAATTGCTCTATCCGTCACAGGTCTTGTCGCTGAATAACCGCTGGGGCACGGACGATTACGTGGACCGGATACTCAAAGGCGATCCGTTGTTCGAAGTAATGACCGTGCCGATAAGATGGCCCGGTAATGACCCGGTGACCCAACGACGCGGCAAACCTGTTTGGCCCACCGGTCCATACGGCACCGAGGAAGTCCTCAACCGTATGGAAAAAGGCATGTCCACTTACATTTGGAACACCCAGTACCTCTGCAATCCGGTGGACCCGGCCGAAATGGTATTCAGACAAGAAGATATACAATACTATTCACTGCTACCAGAATTAAAACGCATCGTGGGGGCAATGGACCTGGCATTTAGCCTCGACAAGTCGGCCTGTTTCACCGCGGCAGTCGTAGTCGGCCAGGATGACCGAAACAACTGGTATGTACTCGACGCGGTGCGTGGCCACGTGGACACCGAAGGCCAGGTAAATATGTTCTTTGGCTTAGTGGAAACCTGGCGGCCACACGCATTCGCGATCGAGAACATCCTGGCTCAAGACAAACTGCTTGACATTATTCGTAAAGACATGCGGTTTAAGTTGCTGGCTGAAACCGGCACGGCATTTTTCGGCGTCAAACCTGCCCGCGGCGAGTCGAAAGACCAGCGTATTGAAGCGCTGCAGCCGAGGTTCAGAAATCATACGGTCTTTCTGCACAAGCGCCAAACCGAATTGATTCAAGAGCTTACACGTTATAGACGTAAAACTGCCTCGATTCGCGATTTGGTCGATGCTTTTGCCTATGTACCCAGACTGCTCAACGATAACGAATTACGGCAGCACGCTTTTGACTCGGCCGGCGACTCATTCGAAGACGGAGTCACTTTGGCCCAAATCGAACGCGAAATTCTGGAACCAGACGGACACAGTTTGTGGGCTGCCTATGCTAATGCGTCTTAAGTTTACGACACAGTGTCAAGAGGATACTTAAAATGGCTATGAAATCGTCTATGTTATCAACAATCAGTGCTCAATGGTTTAATCTGTTGACCAGGGGCACGACCAGCGCGGTACTGACGCTTACCGCCGATCATTCTTTTGGCACTGACGCCCCTAACCAGGCCGCCGACGGTTCAGGCATTATCGACGTCTGGGATACGTTCAACGGCTGCGCCAACGGTGTCGAGCTTGCGTTTTACGGCACGACGACCGCTGACCAGACCGTGACCATAGACGTTGACGCCTGGCGCAACGGACCCACCGGACCAGTGATACCGGTATTTAGAGGCGGTGCTGCTTCGGGACTATTAGGCACTATGGTATGTAGTTATCTGCCTTACGGTAACACCCAGACCGCCGTCACGAGCGGCCTCTGGCTTGACACGTTGACTGGCACTGACTGCTGGCCCACCGGAGTCACGGTTGTGGACTCCGGCAGCAATAGAATCTGCCGTCTGCGCTTCGACTTGGACGGTTGCCGGTACGTGCGCGTAGGCTACACTTTAGGCACTGTCGTCTCGCTGGGCGCAGTTATAAGTGCCGTTTAAGGAGCAAAAGTATGAGTATAAACTGGAAATTCTGGCGTCGAAAAAAGTTGTCGGCTCCGGCGGTAGCGGTGGCTTCAGTGGTGGCGACTGCGCCAACGGTTCATGTCTGTCCGGAGTGCGGCTGGAAGTACGCGGCGGCCGGCCCGACGCCGTGCCCCAACGCCCCGCAACACCCGAAAAAGGAGTAAATCATGGCCGATATAGTATCCCCCGAAGCGATTAAATTTTGTGACGCCGCCGTCCGGCCCTTTTCGGAAAAGCTGCGGGCCTTGAAGGCAGAGGTGGATTCCATCATGGCCGATTGGAACGGCGGGAAAAACATCTTGTTTCCCGTAGATGCCGCCGCGATTGTGCAGGATGGCCGCGAGAAGATCGGTGATACGCGCCTGTCGGGCAACGACATTGTGCTTTCGATGACGCAGTTCGCGGTCTTCAAAGCCCAACTGGACCAGCCCGGCGTAGCGGGAATTATCAGCAAACCCTGTGTGCGAACTTTGACGGCGAGCTAAATGGGCTTTACCGAAAAGTATGTCAAGCCTGATTCGGCGGCCTGGGTGAACGCCACTGTTTATACCACCACGCCGGTTTCGCAGGTGCTCGGTTCTGACACCAATAATTATTACTGCATCCTGGCGCACACTTCCGAAACCGGCGTCAAAGGCCGGCCCATAGACGGCACGAACTGGGCGACTTATTGGGCCGTGGCCGACGGCACGACCGAGCAGCGAGCCTGGAATATTACTCAAATGGCTATCGCGGTTCCGGCGGCGGGCACGCGCGTTAATATTTTAACCGGAACTTATACCAAAGGCGTTTGGACCATGCCGACGGGGACGGTAGTGGACCCTATTTTCTTCCGGGGCTACAACTCCGCCATCGGCGACCTGGACAGTCAAGATGCCCTGAGCAGCACCGCCAACTTTCCCGATTTGACAATTACCGGATTATTTACTTTCGGTCCGGGTTGCTTTTTCCAGAATTTAGACATTACCGGGGCTTTGGCGAGTTATTTAATTGGCAGCGGTCTCTCGGACGATAACGGGTTTATTAACTGTCGGGTTATTAACACCCAGAACGACGCCGCCGCGAGCTGCGTTCAGGGAGATAATGACCTGACTCTTATCCGGTGTGATATTTCCTGCACCGGAGCCGCCCACGGCGTTTTGGTTGACGCCGACTTAGGCGCTAGAATAGCGTATTGCCGTTTCAAGATGACAGCCACGGCCGATTGCATCAATGTTCAGACTTCCGCCGTGTTTATCGGCTGCACCTTTCACGGCAACGGCAATGCCAGTAGTATTGGTATCGACGTGGACGCCATGCCCGCCGGCGAGAATCCCATTATCGACCGTTGCACTTTCTATAATTTGGGCACGGCGCTGCGGCTGCCCAATGTAGTGGCGGTTTCCGCCATTTTGCTGACGAATAACCACGTCACCGACTGTGCCAAGTATATCGACAATTTGTATGTCACCGATGAAGACGTTTTATTTGAGCTGAACAATCGCACGCGGGACAATATCACGCCGCGCACGGGGGTATTTCAAGGAGTGCTGGCGGGCGAGGTGATAACCGACACCGGCGGAGCGGAAACGGATTACGTCAACGCCGGGGCGGGCGATTTTAATTTGATTTCTGGCGCGCCGGGGATCAACGCGGCGACGTTGCAGGGGGACATCGGCGCCTGGCAGCGGATACCGGATTTCCCGACGGCGGCGAATACCTGGCACAATGATACTACGGACGGCGTTACCGGCTCGATGAGCGGCTTGGACGTTCCCAAAACCGGTGGTACGGGCAGCACGCTGCTGGCGGAGGACGTCGCGACCGGCGTCACGCTTGATCCGACCGGCGACAATGTAACCGGTACGGCGTCTGGCGGAAGCTGGACACCATACTACGGCTACCGGGGCAGATTGCGGTACTTCGGCTATGATTTGGCTTATTCGTGAGTTTGTGACACTGTGCCACAAACTGAGGAGACTTACTAATGGCGTTTGAAAAAATGGCAACCTGGATTTGCACCGACTGCGGCTGGCAGCAGGATTCCAGACTAGACTCACAAGGCGCACCGCGTCGGTGCGTGAACAAAATGTGCATTTCGCATCACGATAACCCGTCAGAGTCCGAAGTCGAGGAGGTAGTTTTCCAGGTCTTGCAGGGTAAGCGCCCCACCAGGCCTGAATTAACGGCGCCCAAAGTTGTGGAGGTCAAGACAGCCACATGAAAAGATTAGTTTTGCTGATACTGATGCTGCTGGCGGGGACGGGGTGGGGGGCTAACTGGTACGTTGATCCGCTTTCCGACGCCCCGGCGGACGGCGGCGACGGCACTACCTCGGCAACTAGTGGAGCCAATCGGGCGGAGAAAACCCTGGCCGCTGCCCTCGCTGACGCCCTCGTCCACGTTGACGCCGCCGCTACGATTTACGTCAACGGCAATTTGGATACGACGGACCAGGGCGCTGCGTGGGCGCTCAACATCAACGCCAACAAATCCATTACCTTCGCGCCTCTGGCGGCGTCGCCTGCCACCTCGCTCTGGACCAGCGATATCACCACTCATTTTCTCACCTGCTCCGCCAGCGGCACTACCATCACTTTTGATCGCATTTATTTTCTACTCGCCACCACCGCTCTTAATCAGGCGGGGCTTTACAAAGTCGCCGACAGCACCTCCTCCTGGGTTTTCACCGATTGTGACATCACTGATTCCAGCACTTATTTCGTGTTTTACATCGCCGATGGGACCGATGCGGATCATACCATCACGCTGACCAATACCGACATTACCACCGCCTGCGCCAATAACGGGGCCTTGTATGTTTTCGATCTGCTCAACTTTACCATGACCGGCGGGACGTTCAGCACAACCGGCGCTGCGCCCATGATGCAACTGGCGGGCACTAGCGAGCTAGTCAAGTTTTCCGGCGTCACTTTTGTCAGCACCTCGACCGGGGCAGCGGTTCGAACCAACAGTTTCACGGCGGGCACTTCTTATGTTCGCTGGCTGGAAATAGATAGTTGCACTTTTACTGATATCGCCGGTGCTATTTTTAGCAGTGACGACAATCTGGGTCATTTTCGTTTTACCAACAACACGCTGACTTCTACTGCCGTCGGCACCATGTTTCACCTGGGCAGCGACAATGTTGCCGAGGGAACCACCGATAAGTTTTATGGGGCCTATATCGGCAGCAATACCTTTAACAAAACGGCGGGCGCGACCGGCCATTTGATGCTGCTGGGATTGACCTGTTACGGGGCGCTGGTCGAAAACAACGTCATGTACCAAGCCGACACTAACGACTGGGGTATAGTGGACAAGGGCACGGGCAACGTTATTCGCAACAACATTGTGCGTGGGGGGAATGCTCTTTATCTGTCAGGGGCGCAAAACGGCAAATATTACAATAATACTCTGATTGCCTACACTGGGGGAACGGCATGCTACTCGGCCGGCAATTCTGAAGCGCTGGCTCCGGCCAACTGCCGGATTTGGAACAACATTTTTATCGGCACGGGCGGGACCAGCGGATTTTCCCTGAATTCGGTGGGCGGCAGCTATTATCACCATGATTTTTATGTGGATTACAACTGCTACTTCGGTGGTTCCTCGGCTCCAGTAGCGCTGGATAATATCAATTATACGGTTTTAGCAACCTTGCAGGCTAAGTGGGACGTCTGGACGGCGGCTCAATCGGGATTCACCCGCTCCACCAACACCGGCAACGATGAGCATAGTTTGCTGACTAGCCCTAGTCTGCGCAATATTGCCGGCGGCGACTTCGTGCCGACCAATAATTTGCTACTCTACTCCGGCAAGCCTGATGCAGATGGGCGCGCAAGCTACATCGGCGCCTTGCATCCCAAAGTCGGCCAGCCGTTCGATAAAAACCGCTGGCGTTACAGCGGCATGACTTTAGGAGGCCACTGGTAATGCCCTCGGATCAAGACATCATCAAACGCTGGTCACTGCTGGTGCGGCGCGGCGATGCGTTTCGTAAGAAGCTCTACACCGACGCCCAGTGGACCAGATTCGAGAATTACTTCCGAAACAAGTACCCCGTGGTCCGCGACTCCGACCGTGATGTTGAGCGTAAACGTCTCAAAGTCCGCACCAACAACATCCTCGCGCGCGAAGCCCGGCGCATGGTTCCCAAAGTGGCGTTCGGCATACCGTACCTCACCGTGCGACCGCTGGCCGGCCGTATGCCGCTGCACGCCAAAGTCCTCGAACGTACCATCAACGGCATATTAGACGCCATAAACTTCGGCAACGAGCTTGCTTTCGCCGGACTGTCCACGATTCAACACGGCACCTCGTTCATAAAAGTCGGCTACGACTCGGTTTACGTGCCAAGCTACAAAGACATCGCCGAGCGCGGCTACTCGTTGAGGACTGTCACCCGCAAAGGCGAACGGCTCGAATACGCCGACAACGTATTTCCTGGTATGCCCTGGGCAAGCTGGCAGCACCCGAAAAACGTTGTTTACCCCGCACTGACTCGCCGCTTCGAGGACGCCCAATGGGTAGCATTCCAATATCTGCGACCGTTGGCAGAAATCAAAGCTGATAAGCGATTGTCGAATACCGCCGACTTGCAGCCTATTCCGCATCACTTGACCGATTTAGACGCCTCGCTTACCGCTGTGGGCGAATACGACTATATCAATGATCAAGTTTTATGCACCGAAATACGCGACAAGCACTCAGGCATGTTGTACATCTTTGCCGAGGGGCACTACGGCATATTATACAAAGAAAAAGACGTTCTCAGTGAGACAATCGGTCACTTGCCCGTACACCCGCTAGTCTTCAACTTTAACACCGACTACGCCTGGGGCAGCAGTGACATCGAAGGAGCCGAGGAGGACCTGAAAGAACTGATGGACGTCGAAACGCAGCGTACTATCGACCGAAGGACGCGGGTAAATAAATTCGCCTATCGCAAGAATACTGTCTCGCGCGAGGAGATGAAACGTCACTGCGATGGCACAGCAGGCGGCGGCATCGAAGTCGATGGTAATCTTGACGACTCAATCAGGCCATTGCCAATGCCTCCGCAAATGGACTTAATCGGCGAAGCGAATCACTTAGCCTCGTCTATTCGTGACCACTTTGGCTCCAATGCGTTCGGCACGTTCCCGACCTCAAGACGCACCGGTGAGGAAGTCCAAGGCTCCCAGCAAGACTCAATGGCCCTGGTAATGGCCGCCAGCGAGCGAGTGCGCGACTTGACCGTCGCCGTCGGTAAAGACATCGCCAATATGGTCTTTGACTTCTGGACCGAAGAGGCAGTAGTAGATGTACTATCGCCGGTCACCGAGACTATGCCCGACGGCAGTACGCAGGACGTCACCAAACAGATTTGGGTCGCTTTCAAAGGCAAAGAACTACGCGGAGGCTTCGATTACACCATCACGCCCTCGGCCGGCCGGATGCAATCGGCCCAAGAGTCTAAGCGCGAAGCCCTGGAAATGATCAAGTTCTTCTCCCAGGTGCCCGGCGTTAATCCGCAAGAACTGTTACGTCAATTCGCCGACCGATTCGGCGACATTGACATTGACAAGCTTTTCATGCCCGCGAACTCGCCGGCTCAGCCTGTCGGCATGGAGCAGCTACTGCAAAGCGGTCAGCTTGGCCAAGGCGCCGGCAATCCAATGATGCCCAAGGGGCTGCAAAGCCAAACGCCCAAACTGTAACATTGTGAGAGACTTATGCCAATCTATGACTATGAGTGTCAGGACTGCCTGACCGTGACCCAGGACCAGCGAACCATCGACCGCAGACACGATGACTTGGTTTGTCCGAAATGCAAAGGTTTGGCGGCTTACAAATTCGCTCCGCCGCAAGTCATTGTGCCTGGGCCGCTTACGACTGACTTCGGCGACGGCTCCGGCGAAAAGACTTACTCCCGCCACGAATATCGTGAAAAATGTAAACAGCTAAACCGCCAACCGGTCGGTATGCTGTGGAATAAGTGACACTGTGACAGATTGTGACACAGTGTTGTCGTAATCAGCGACTCTTACGAAAGGAAACCCAATGACTGAAAACGAGCTGCAAATTCTTGAGAACGAACTGTCGCAAATTGTCGGTATGTACCTGAACGCGACCAACATCTTTGCCAACAAGCTTGGTCACTGGTGGCAAATGGTCAAAGCCAACATCGACACGACTGCCTCAACGATACTGGTGCCTGGCGGTTTCGGCCAGCCCACAACCGCCGAAGCAGTCGATGTCATCGACTCGGTGGCCGGCGAAGTAGAGGACGCTCACGCTCTGGCGCAACCTGCCGTGGAGGCCGTCAATGAATCTTAAAGATACCTGCAACTGGCTCGAATTACATCCGACCGCTGTGCGAAGCTGGCTCACCGGCGAATTAGGCATCAAGCCTTCCGACATCGACCCGATGGAGGAGTGCTCGCTGCCACTGATGCTGGAGATTTCCGGCGCTTTTCCCAAACACACCCGCGTCATGGTTATCAAAGTGCGCTGCTCCGACGACGGGGCGCCTGAGTCGCTGGAAGCCACCATGTTAGGTAAATGGACCGGCTTAATGATGAGACTGGCTTCACGTAAATTTGACAACCTTTACCGGGAGTATATTTACACCTTGCGCAAAGGCAAACAGCGACCGAAGCAAATGACGCCTCCGGCCGAAGTAGAAACCGGCACGGTCGGTTTTGTCTCTGGTAATCTTGACACCGAGGAGGAAGAGAGTCAGGTTGCCGAAACAGTCTGGCCTGCCGACGTAGCAGAGCCTGTAACCACTGAGCCGGCAATCGAAGAACCAACCATTGCCGAAACTGTCGCCCAGTCTGTAATCGACGGGATTCTGCCTAACGATATACACGCTACCAGCAGCAGTGGTGCATTGTCTTTCGACGTGCCTAAAAGAGCCACGGTACTAAATCTATAACGCCCTGAAAATTGTTGACAAAATTCTCGTGAAAACTACTGACTTAAACCTATTCGGAGACAGACGATGCCTACCAATGATACTATTGACCCCGCCACAAGCAGCACGCCAATCAATGCCACTCAGATACTTACTGAACTTAATGAATCCAAAAAGCAAATCCAGCAGCTTCGCGACACCGTCGTCGAGCAACAGCGCGCTTTGGTCAAACTGTCCACTGCCGGCCAGCCTGCCAGACCAACCGAACCACAAGGCCATCCGCAAAAGTTCACCAACCCTAAAGAGTTCTTCGACTACGTAAGCACCGTTGTGGCCGACCAGGTCAACGGTATCGTCGAAACGCGCCTAGATGCTATGCTAGGACAGTTGACGCCACTGTTGCGCGAAGCCACCAAGGATGCCCCAGTCTGGGGCAAGACTGAGATGGCCCGCAAAATAGCTGACGAAAACCCCGGCATCACGATGGAACTAGCGCTCGAACTAGCGGAGACACGTATGGCTAAACAAGCCACAGCCGACAAAGCTCGCCAGGCCGAAGCCGAAAAGATTGCTCTACAGGAACGTGCTGATGCCGCTTCAGTGGGCACGCGCGAAACCTCATCGGGTAATCTTAATCCGCGCGGTCAGCGTGGCTCCCGGCAAGTCATGGAAGACCTCTGGAACAAGCTTGACATGGATTCAAAACTACAGGAATTTCAAGCTCAAGACGACGTCTGGGGCGCGCCTGCCGTCAGTGGCGTGAAGATTCTCACCGCCATCGACAAGTAAAACGCGACACAGACCGAGCCGCAAGCTTAAACTATCACAAGGATTGCATCAATGGCTCCGACTTATTCTCAATCGCTGACGACTTTCGTAAGTGGTACGCTCGACGAGCGGCGCCCCGAAGTCATCAATAACGTTTGGACCTCTACCGACATGCTGGCCTGGGTCTCGGCTCACCGTAAGCCCCAGCAAGGCGGCAAGAAGGTCTTTATCAATCTCGAATACGGTAAAAACACCTCTATTACCAAGGGCCTCGGCCGCGGCGGCAAAATCCCGCTGGTCCAGGACGAAATCATCACCCAGTGCTGGTACGACTGGACCTCATACGGCGGCGGCGTAATACGTTATCGTGACGATGACCTGGAGAATTCCGGCAAATACGAAATCTTCAACATGACCGAAGCGTACATCAATAACATGATGAATACGTTCAAGGAGACGCTGGAGCAGGACGTTATCGGCACCGAAGCCACCGGCACAAGCCAGTTCTGCGGCTTGCAGGCTTTGGTCGAAGACTTAGACGGCTCCGCAGCCGACACGACTCCGCCCGCGAGTACCAAGACTATCGGCAACCTGGCGCGTGCTACGTTCCCCTGGTTCACGAACTGGGGCCGCAACATGACCGGGAAAGACCCAAGTTTGTGGTTGACCTATTACATGCGCGAGCAGGTCAACAACGTGAGGACGTGGACCGGCAAGGACCCGGAAGCAATCCTCACGCATTACGTTGCTCGTGACTTGTACGAGGACGAAGTGCAAGAGACGCTGCGGACGATGGATGTACAACTCGGCGACGTCGGTATCAGAACGGTCGAATGGAAGGGTATTCCGTTCATCAGTAGCCCGTACATGACGCAGACGCGCATGTACTTCATGGGTGCTAATACGGTCGAATTGATTTACGAGCCGCGCATGTGGTTCAAGGCGACCGACTGGAAAGAGCCGACGCAACAGCCTTTCGACTATGCCAAACAGTACGTCGTAAAAGGCCAGTTCACGATCAAGCATCCGCGTGGATGCTCGGTCCTATACAACATAAATAATTGATGACAAAGGACTTATGGCAGTGCCCGCTAGTCGTGTTGGCTAGCGGATTACTGCTACTCCTGAGCCGCAAGTCAATGCGACTTTAAGCTCAGTCCAATAGCAAAAGGAGCTAATATGGACACTAGAAATTACTCAAGCGGGCGCTGGCACAACGACGGCGTCAATGTCCCGGTAAAACTTTCCATCAACGAAGCCAGCGTGGCAAGTTACGAAAAAGGCTGCGTGCCCGGTAATATCGGCGCCAAGATGCAAATCGGTGAGAGGGTGTTTTATCTGGGGACTGCGCTGGCGACCACGGTTCCGGGAAAGCTGTACGGCAGTGACCATTCGACTACGGTTACGGCCGAACTGGCCAACTACCTCGACGCCACCACGTTTACTGGAACCGGCGCGATTGGCAGTTCGGTTATCTCTTTAGCGGGTGCGGCTGGTACTACGCTGTGGTCCACGGCGGTCCTGGTAAAAGACCATCTGGCCGGCGGGTATCTGGTTGTGTCGAACGGAACCGGAGAAGGCTACTGTTACCGCATCAAGAGCAACGATGCCGGCCAAACAGTAGGTTCGACGGTCCAGTGCACACTGTACCTGTACGACCCGATTGTGACCGCGGTGGCGACCACTACCGACTTCGTGGTCTCCAAGAACTTAATGAGCGATTTGATCGTGACCAATGCGGCTACTGATTTTATTGTGGCTGGCGTTTCCCAAGTAGGTGCTACCTACGCGGCCGCCACCGGAGCCATTTATCAATGGTTCCAGACCTGGGGTCCCGCCGCGGGCTTCAGCAAGGGCACGGCAATCGCCGGATCGGTTTTGATAGCTGATTCCGCCGGCGACATGGAACTGGCCACCGAGGCCTTGTCTGTTACCAGACCTACTATCGGCTATCAGCTTGTGGCCCCCACGGCCGCGGCTGACTACGGCTTGGTGTATCTGACCATCAGACCGTAATTCGCGACACTGTATCATTGAGCAGGAGGAGTCGCTTCCTCCTGCTCGTTTCTCCAAGAGGTAAACGTTTCCATCGGCAAAGCGTTACTTGCCGCGATACTCTTAGTTTGTGGCACAGTTTGTGTCACAGTTAGTAAAGGATTCTTAAAATGGCTTTAGTTATTAACATTAACGGTTTTACTTCCGGGCTTCGTTCCGGCAAGGAAATTCAACGCATCTCGCGCGAAATTGGCCAGGTCACTGGGACGATTACTTTTGACGCTTCCTACGCGACCGGCGGCGAAACGGTGAGCGGCACGGGCGTGCTGGACAGTAACTCCAAGTACACAGGTCTAAACAATTTCTTCAGAGCCACCGGGACAACCAGTGGCATTTTGCAGCTTGACTTGGCCATGCCCAACGGTCTCAGGGCTGTGTTGTCCGGAGCGGCCGGGTCGGAAGTGCTCAAGGTGTACGGTAAGGCGCCGCCGATTGTTTACGAGGAACAGCAAACCATCGCTTCGAACGCCGTTACTTTGAACTACCCGGCGGCTTTCATTATCTACGTGGCTCAGGCAGACGCTAATGTGGCAGTAGCGCCTTACGGAACCACCTTGGCGTCCGGTCAGTGCAAACCCACCGCCGCACAAGCCTGGGGCACCCAAACCGGCCTTACTTTCCACAGCGGTTTAAGCGGCGTGGTTTATGTTACCTATGTTACCCAAGCCTGGAAAGACGTCTGGGACAATCTGATACAAAACGAAACCGTAACCATAGCGTCAAACACAGGTACTATGGCTAATGTGCCACTTGCTGTTCAAACAGGTCGGATAGTTGGAACAACCAGTACTAATTCCGGTAAGCCAGTTGACAAAGATGACACAGCGGCCACGCTTGAGTATGCCTTGACGCCGACCACCGGGGTTGTTACTACCGCTGCCGGTGACGCTGCAACTGCTATGTCTATGACTTATATCAAGAAACCAACCAGCGGTTTCTTGTATGATCGTTGTATCGCCGAAGAAGCCATGACGGCGGCCACAAATGTCTGCACGCCGGCCTATCCCATGCTGATTCCAGGATATGGCGGCTATCTGGTTGAACTCGCCGCGGACGATGAGGTGGTAGTCAATCTAGCCGGGACTAACGGGGCCGGCGAGGGCAAAATCAATCTGCTCAGCGCCACCACGCCTATGACCTACACCGCGTGCACTACCGGCACAAACATGTACGTCTATGGCACGCCCGACGAGATTCCTGGTTTGGTCGATCTCGAAATCAGAAGTGGCATCAGTTTAGCTGCTTTAGGAGCAATCCCGTTCCGGGCCATCGGCTATATTCGGCCATAAAGTTACGGAGTCACAACCTAAATGCCCAAACAAGACCAGCTTACGCTCGCTGAACTGTTTGTTGAGATTCACGACAATCTGGGCCACGGCATCTCGCCAGCCGACGCGGACAAGACTAAATACGTCAAATATCTCAATTATATCCAAAAAGTCTTGTCCCGTCGGCACGGCTGGCGTAGCTTAGAGCGTAACGACTCGACAATGATTCTCGACGAAGACGTTTATTCGTACACGTTGCCGACCGCAATCTGCACACTTATCGACGCTGCGTTGATCGACGATACGGTAAACCATTTGGCAAGCTGTGACGCAAGCTGGACTACCGGCACAGCTACAGCCACCCACGACACATCGTTCAAGCGCTTCGGCAGTGCGTCGCTCAAACTCGCTATGTCCGCGGCTGACCCCAGCGGCGTCATGGCTTACAGCACGATTACGTCGGTAAGTCTGGCAACCTATACCAATGCCATGCTCGGCTTTTGGATTTACTCCACCGTGTCGATAGCTTCAGGCGCATTGAGTATCGTCGTTTCTGAGGCGGCAGCCGGCGCTAAGACCGGTACACTGGGCACGGACTACGTCACCTGTACCGCGACTAAAGCCATCACGCCTTACCGGTGGCAATATGTTAAAGTAGTCGATAAAGTTTTCACGAACATTACTACGGCGATTTCGCTGAGCGTTTTTGCCGAAAGTAACTATGCCACGTCCGCGGCGCACACGATCTACGTGGACGGCATAGGACTGTATAAGCGCTCCTATGGCGGTCAGCACTGGCCTCTAGCCGTGCTCGACGACGAATCGTTCACCAGACTGTGTCCAAATCCGTTGTACTACTCGACTTATCGCCCGACGGCGGTGACTCAGTCCGGCGGCGTTGACGGCGAACAGACGTTGGAATTTTTCCGCGTGCCTGATGCGTCGTACCCGGTTTGGTTAAAGTATTACGCCTGGCCCACACCGTTCACCGTGTCGCTGACTACCGCCATTAGCGACATCGAAGACATCGACGATGTGCTTATTGCCGGCGCGACTTGGGTGGCGTTTTGCAAAGAGCGTGCCTGGGAATCAGCCGGTCAGTGGGAAGGAATATTCAGACGTCTGCTATCCGAAGCCACAAGCTACGACCGCAAGCGCGACGGCTGGCATCCGGTGCGCCAGCCTCACCCAATGGGATCGTCACAGTTCGGCGTGGACATCGAAGTACCTGCTAACACGCAAACCGGCGACCGGTCAACGACTTCGGGATTCTTCTACACTTAAGGAGTCTGTATGGTTGATAGAGAAACTTGTGGTGCTCAGCATCTCAAACTGGCTATCTGGGTCATCGGCCTCATTCTCACCGTAGTCAGTGGTTTGGCGGCTTTTGGTATTAACCAATTCAGCGCTTACGAAAGCAGACTGCGTGAAGTAGAACAGAGAACAGTGCGAATAGAGGTCGTATTAACTAACGTCGATACGTCACTGGCACGGCTGGAAAAAGGCTTGTCGAAATATTGGGACACTCAAGGAGCACCGACTAAGTGAGTCTAAACAAAGCCGATCTGCCTGTCGCTGACTTTTCCGGCGGTTATGACATCAGTGTTCCCGCAACACGGCTGGACCCATCCAAGACGCCAAACTGCTCCAATGTACGCTGGAAAAACGGCGCCGTCGAGAAGCGTCCGGGGTTTGTTTATCATTCAGTTGCACCGTTAAGTATGACGATTATACTTGGCGGCGTTCATGCCCAAACCTACACCACGGCGGCTAAACGTTTCACGATTATCGGCCTTAATGGCACATTGGTGGAATCGGCTTATCTGTCTGCTGCCGCCACTTGGACCAAATATGACAGTGGCACCGACAAGCTGCCGGTGGTTTACACCGGCGGCGACCACTGGCTCAATACGTGCTCGATAGTGGACGATACCACGTCGCCTCCAGACGGCGTCGCTGATTTAGACCGTACAATTTTCAACGTCACGCCCACCGATCCGTTGCTGCTTTACAACACCGGTGGCGCGGCGACTGATAACTACATCGGCTATGGGGACGGCGCTGACGTGGGAACGGTTGCAGGTAACCTACAAGCAAAAGTAATCATCTCGTTTTTCGGTCGCTTAGTACTTTTCGGCACGCCTAAAAGTAACGTCATCAAATGGAGCGTCCAGTGGAACCACGATGACCTGTCAGCGTCCGGCAGCGGTAACTTTTACCTGTTCGACACCGGCGGTCCGGTGATGAACGCGGCGCTGCTCAATGACACAATTATCTGTTACAAGGATGACTCAATCTGGGTCGGTACACGGCTTACCGCGTCGCCGTTTATACGCTGGTCCTGTAAGTATCCGGACGTTGGCCTAATGTCGCCGAGGCTACTGGCTCAGTTCGGCAACTATCACCTTTTCGTCGGCAACAACAACATTTACGCCTACGCCGGCGGCTCTGAGCTTTACGACATCGGCACGCCGGTTTGGAAGTCGTTTCTGGCCGACATTCGCAAAGGCGAAGCCGCCGCAGGTCAAGTTTACAAAAATCGCTGCTTTGCATCGGTCCACCGTGACACAGGAGATATATGCTTCTGGGTAGTGACCGGCACGGCTCTTTGGCCCAACAAGGCCTATGTATACAACTGGTTTGACAAGACCTGGACGATTTGGAACCTGCCTGTCAGCGGTGCAAACCAACTTGTATTCACGGGCTGGGCCGAATACGACACTGATAGTCTGCAAAGCAGTCTGGAACACATACCGTTTTACTTTTGTCTTAAGCAGTCCGACGCCACGACCGTCGGCAATCCAATGGTGTTAAAGTACGACGACGTTACTTACACGGATGTTTCACCTATTACCAGCACCACTGACGGCGTACTTATTAACGCTTACATCGAGACCAAGACTTTCATCGGGTCGCTCGACGAAGCAACAAACTGGGCGCGGGTGGTAGCGGATGCTAAAGGTTTGGCAGCCTCGTCGCCATTAAGTGTCCAGGTCTCCACCAACGACGGCTATTCCTACGACACTGCCCGGACCCAGACTTTGTCGGCGAATAACTACGACTCTTACCTTTACGCCGTCAATCTATCCAGCAAAGCCGTCAGGTACAAGTTTTCCGACGCCACCATCAGCAAGGCATTTGCGCTGCGCGGTTATCAAATCGTTCCGTCCGAAGATGAACGAAAGGCCCAGTAATGACCGTTGAAATAGTATCTGCTTCGTTCCCCACCGTGCCGCCGGCCAGCAAGCGTGAAGCGTTCAACGCTCAGAAACGCATCGAACAGCTTGAGCAGTGGGCCAGAAGTCTAAGTAGTCAACTGTCATCGTACTCCTACGTTCCCAGCGAATACGGCGAGACATCTATTACGTCACTTGACGACATCACCGACGGCACTACTTACGTCAAAGTGAAAGCTCTCGACGTAGTTGGTGGTCGTATCACTATCACCAATACAGCGGTTGACTCCGGCGCTTGGGGCGGCACGGTCGGCGGCGTATCGGCGGCCAACGTGGGCACTGGAGCCACGCGCGCGATTAACGGGCTTAGCAGCAGCAACCGCGTGGCACAAGTCATTTACGGAACGGATTTGCCCAGTCAGCCCAATATTAGCTCGGCTGGGTTGTATATGTCCGCTGACAATATTGGCTATTATTCTTTGGTCAAGAAAATACAAGGCGTTATTACCGGCACTTTCAATGTCGGCGAAACGTGCACTCAAGCCGTTAGTCTGGCCACCGGAGTCGTGGTGGATTATTACAACGGTTCCAGCACCGATGACTTATTTATAAACGTAATCAACGGAACCTTTAACGCGACAAGCAATGTGACCGGAGATATTTCCGGGGCCTCCTGCACCTCAACCGCCGCGGTTTCCAACGTTTACAAAGCAACGATGCTTATATCAAACCAGGGCAGCTTTTATTTCGGGGGCACAGGCACTAATTATATTAGCTGGGACGGCGCAAAGATAAACATTGTATGCACCGGCGGCAAAATCGGCAGCGCCACTAATTATTATGATATCACCAATGGTGCGTTACGAGTCTCAGCCAGTGCCTCAAAGTATGTGTCCGCTGAGACTGGAACGGTCTCGGTCTATAATGTTGACCCAAATGATTCCAGCTTGGTTTTGTATGGCTTTTCGGCCACCGGCAGTAATTTTTCCAATCTTGACTTCAAGCGATCTCACAGCAATACTATCGGCACGTTAGCAACAACACAAGCTAATGAGGTCATAGGAGACATAAACTTTTGGGGGGTCACGTCTGATAATACCTGGACCAAGGCCGTGGAGTTGTATGTTTATCAGCAAAATGCGGCCACGGCCACGGCAACCTATGCTCAGTTAGACTTCAAAATAGCTGGTAGTGCCGTATTTGGTTTATACAATAGAGGCAGCACCAACGCGGACAAAATGGTCCTTACGCCCTACGACTTTACCGCCAATACCGTGCGTGTTGAAGGTGATAGGTTTGCCTCGGCGGCGGCAAATACAGTTCTTTTTACTAACGTTTTGACTACTTCTCTTAGCACCGGTCTTAATACGATTCTTTCCGATGATGTGACTGGGGCTCATCCTAATGCCGGTTACATCAAAATTTATCTAGGCACCACCGCCGCCTATATTCCTTACTGGACTACAATCTAAAGGAGCCTCAAAAATGCCATTTCCTTTTGCAATAGCTGCTCTGGCTGCTGCCGCCGGCGGCGGTCTGGCCTCCGCCTTCGGCAAAAAAGACACCAAAATCAAAACCGGCTCCTCGCTGTCGTCTCTGCAAAAGCCTCTTTTTAAGAGTCTGGCCGGCAAGGCTCAGGCCGGAATAGATCAACCGTTCCGTCCCTACCCCGGCGCCTCGACTCGTCTCGCTCCGACTGCCAACGAGCAGGCAGTCTTCAGCAAACTGCCTCAGCTTCTCGCGCGCATGGGCCAGGGGGGCGGCGGCATGAACCAGGCCATGCAGACTGCTGGTCAGCCTCCCAACCCGCAAGGCAGCCAGCCGCCCGGCACCGAGGAAGAGCCGACCATAGCCGAAATCATCCACAAAGGCCAAACGAACATCATTTCAAAGATTCTCAAAGCCGTCTCGGTCGGCCGTTAAAGGAGTAAATCAATGCCTTTTTACAGTCCAGGCACTCAGCCTTTAACGCCCACTGTGCCAAAATGGTGGAAGCTCGGCTCCGGCGACTACATGGGCCAGTATGACTGGCTCAAGAACGTCGGCACGGAAGGCTTCAGACCTAATCGTGCCACCTGGCAAGACATCAGCGGCACTTTTGCCAACAAGTCCATAGCTGACGAGTTCTATGCCTACCTCGGCGCTAACATGCCAGAGAACTGGGCTAATGCCTGGACCGCCAACCAGGCTCGTACCACGCCGCGCAGTCTGGAAGACTTTTGGGGCCAGCGTGCCAAAGGCTCCAGCGCTGACGCCTGGGGCGCGATGACCGGCTGGCTCGGCGGACTCGAATCCCAGGAAGGCTCAATGTATGACGTTCTCGGCATCACCGGCGAAGGCGGATTGCTCGGATCGACGAATGCTCAGGCCTACAATACCTGGCTGGCTAAAAATGCCGCCAAGTATCCCGGCATGAGTTTCATGGATACGCTCGGCAAAGGCTTTTTGAGCAACGTCGATCCTGAAGCAGCACTTCGCGCCGCCCAGGACTTCAAGACCTACGCCGACGCCGAAGCAGCCCGCATCGATGCTTTGGCGACCACGGACGAAGTCACTACTGCCTTCAATGCCGCCGGACTAGGCTACAATCTTGGCGATGTCACGTCGTTGCAGCAGCTTAATAAAGACCTGGCGAGCTTTAATGCCAGCGAAACCGGTTCGTTTCTCGGCCTCAATGTAACCGCTAATGCCCAGGGCATTAACGCACCGGGCGAGATGACCGACGCGCAGTGGTCACAGTATCTGGGTCAATTTGGTCAATACAAGCAAAAACTCGACATTGCCAAGACTACCGGCGTCCCGGCAGGTAATCTGGTGCAGAATGCCGACGGTCAGTGGACGCCGGACCCGGCCAAGTACACCTTTGACCCCACCGCCAATACGTACACCATTAAGCCCGGCGTAGTCGCTACCAATACTGATACTGTCACCGATACCGATGTAGCAAGCTGGCTCGGTGACATATTTGGCGACGATGCTATCGGTAAAGACGTACTTGATGCTTTGGCGGCCGGCATCAAGACTCCCGCCGAAATCGAAGCCGCATTCACGGATTGGTGGTCGCCGTTCAAGACCGAGTGGGAACAGGCCGGCATTCCAGAAGGCGTTGCTGCGGGTACGGAAGCTGGTGGCGGGCTTGGCAGCGGCCTCGGCGACACCATGACGCGCAGATTGGCAACCTACACCTCGCAGCAGGCACAGTCTAAACAATCCTACCAAGACACCGCCGAACAACGCAACCTGGCCTACATCGACGAAGCCCTCAAAGTCGCCAAGACCCCCGCCGATGTCGCTGAAATCTATTCGCGTTCCGGCGTCAACATGGCCAGCATCGAAAAGATTCAAGCCGACGCGCGGGCAACCGATACGAATACCTGGGCACAGACTGCATTGACCCAGGCCAATGTCGCAATCTTGTCGGAACAGTTTACCGGCGTTCAATACGACAATGCCTTGAAGGCTTTACAACTTGCCGCGGCCGAGGGTGGCTTCGACGCTAATCGTATTGCTCAGAATATGCAATGGTACATGGACACGAACTACGGCGACGTCAATAATCCGTGGGTCGCACTGGCAATGTCTCTTCTAAACATGCAGACTACTTATGCTTATGGCACTCAGAATACCAATACTATGGGCCGCATAGGCGCCGGATTGTCGGGTATGTCAACGCCGGCTTGGCTGGGTAGTATGTATGGACAAACTAACCCAAACGGTCCTAATATCTATGGCAGTGGACAGGTATCGCAATAACCTAAAAAGGAACCTAAAAAATGCCCCCGATGCAATGGCTAGGATTCGTGGACGAAGACAACACTCAAGGTCAGCAGATGTCACTGGAGCGAGACAAAATGGCTATGGGCGCTATGGGTCAACAACAGAATCTGCGCCTCCAAACCGAACAAGTCGATCTGGCCAAGAAGAGTCTCGATCACGAAATCGACAAGTATCTGCACGAAATCGGCCGCGAAGACCTTAAAGACAAAATGCAAATGGCTACTATGGGCGTGAGTCTGATGCAGATTGGGCAGACCAAAACCGGCGCCATGTTCCTGGAGCAAGCTGCCAGCGCCCTGGGCATGACGCCGGGCAAGCTTTCCGAAACGCTTCTAAGTCAGGATACTGCTAAAGGCAGGTTGCGACTTGCCGCGGCTGCTCAAGTCGCAAAAATGGACAAAGCTGGAAAACAACTAATGCCCGCCGAGGTGGAACAGTATCTGGTTAGCATGTTGTCCGAGGACGTTGCAAAATTTAGCGAACCAGAAATCAGCAAATTCGCCGAAGAAGCGGTAGAACATTACCAAAAAGACGTCTCGTCCCAGCTTGCTCAGGAGAGCCGCGCCGCTGCCGAGCAGGCGCGCAAGGAAGCTGCCGCAACACACGCCGCAAAACTGCCTGGCTTAGAAATCGCGCGCGATCTCGATATCGAGCTTCAGGCAGCGATGAAAACTGGCGATCCGGCCAAGATTGACGAACTCATCGAACGAAAGGCCAAGCTTAACGCTGCGTCCAACCCATTCATAGCCGGGCAGCTTGTCACCGCGAAGGAAGAAGCCAAAGCTCCTTTCGAGGAAAAAGCCGACAAGCTGGCGAATGCTCTCAAAGGTTACACTAATTCGTGGAACGACCCGGAACTGCGGGTAATGGGCATTCGCGGTCCGACTGATGAACGCGTGCCTGAAGCGACTGAGTTAGAGAAACATCTACAAACCGCGTTTATTTCTTCCGACGAATCCACCAAGCCCGCCGACCGCGACAAGGCCGTCAAAGCTGCGTTGAAGCTTATCGGCAGTATCTCCGACCCACAACTCAAAAATAAACTTTCTCTCATCTACAACCAGGCCCGTGACTATCGTGCTATTGTTATCGGAGCATCGAAATAATGCCGTCTAGTCTGCCACCAGCATTGCCGGTAAATGACTTGCTGTCAAGCCTGCCGCCAAAACTGCCGGTGGACGAGTCGGCAATCAACGATACTGTTTCAGCCTTGCCTCCGCCGCTGCCCATTGCTGGAGTATTGCCACCACCCTTGCCGGTGGGCGAGCCAGCCGCCGAAGGAGACCCGGCTGCGGCCGCAGCGTCCTTACAAGCAGTCCAAGACGAAGCGTTGCGAAAGTTCGGTCCGCCACCGGAGCAGTTCAAAGGCAACGAGGCGATTTTTGCCGGCACATTTAGCCCCGAAACTACTGACGACGCCGTGCGCCGGCGCAAAGAGTCACGTGCATCGTTCATGGGAGACGTTCTCGGCGTCGATGTCGCCACTGAAAAGATGTACGCCTCCGAGTACGCTGCCGGCCGTCTTCGGTTCGACGAGACTCCGGAGCAAATTGACGCCGCCATTGGCACAGTGGGTTTCTCGCCAGGTCTGCTGCGCAACGAAGCAAGACGCTTGAAACAGCAGCGCCCTGTTCTCATACCGCCGCACCCGGACCCGGAGACCGACAAGATTGTTAAAGGTATCGGTGAAATGGGTCATGTCGGCGGCACGGCTTTAGCGACCGCCGAGACGATGCTGCCTAATCTGGCAATAAACGGCGTCACTAAAGCAATCGATCTGTTCAGTGACAAAGACTGGGGCAGCAAGACCCAAGCCGCCTGGGAGCACTTTGACAAATATATGTCTGCGCTTGACACGAATTGGGCCGCTGCTCGTGTCGTCACGGGCCTGCAACGTATGACTATTGAGTACATGCTTGCCAAGCGTTTTCTTGGTCCACTATTGGCAACGTTAGGTGTGCCGGCCGCCGAGACAGCCTTGTGGGCCGAACGTGCCCCGGCCACTATGGAATTTGCCTTGCAGACGTTGCGCGGCGGATTACGTGAAGGGGCAATTTTGGGAACCGCTATGGCGGCAGAAGGCGGCAATCTTAAAGAGGCCAGCGATATGTTTCTGGGCGGCTGGGCGTTAGGGTTACCGTTTGGTGCTGCTAATGGTAAATGGCTGGTGCAAAATCTCAAGAACTCTGTTGCCGACGCCCAAGACTACGTCGCCGCCAGACGTACCGGTAAATTTGTGACTAAGGCCTGGGGCGAATACGAGCGCGTGCGCGGATTGTACGAACCGACTGTGACCGGTAATCCTTTGCGCTATGTGCGCGAGCTTGCGATCGATGATTCGTTTGTCGTTGATACTTCCGGCGTAATCGAGGCATCCGTCGAAGCAACCGGCACTGGCAAGACGTTCGCCGAAAACTGGCTTGCCGATATGGCCGGCGCCGGCAAGACGTTTGGCGTCGAAACCAGCGGTCCTACTATCGCCCAAAGCTTTCACGCCGCCAAAGACGCAGAGATAGTCGCACGCCGTCGTGCCAGTCAAACTATGTTCGACGCCAAAACTATTCTGCGCACGGTTCACCCCCAAGAAGGCGAAGGCGTTACTCCTGCCCCGTTCACCGAAGCCGAAGCCAGACACGCTGCCGCCGAAGCATCACAAGCTAAACAAGCCTTGCCCGTTGTCGAGTCTCAGGCCAAGGAAGCCACGGCACTGTTCAAAAAGACATATTCTAATCTTGTCGTAAACCCTTTAGACAAAAAGGGTTATCGTGCTTCTTCGGCTGGCGAAACTTATCGTTTTAAGCCGCCCGGTGAAGCCGTTACCACCGAGGCCGTTGTCAATCCTCTTCCGTCCGACGAGCTTGGCACTATTAGTGACCTGGAACTTATTGCTCAATCAGAGGCACAATCCGGCCAGGGCGCAATTTTCGAGAACGTATTACGTGGCGGGCAAATCACGTTCCCGAAAAAAGTATTACGCGCTATGGCGCGGGCCGAAAAGCTTGAGAAGCTTACCGACAAAAAGCCTATCGACATTTCCGGCGCCGACGAAGCAGTAACGCTGCAAGGCCTTACCGGCGTCGAAATAGCGGCGCCTGTTGTCGAGGGCGCAGTACCCGCGCGCGAAGTCATAAGCTTTCGCACCGTGCGCGGCGGCGTCTATGACATCGGCTCTACTGGTAACACTTATCGTCAAAACGTCCAATCCGGCGTCGAAGAGGCCTCTGCTTCCACACGCTACATGACGCACCAGCAGCTTTCCCAATTCTCCATCATCCACAACCACGAAGGTCCCGGAAATCCACAAGTAGGCGTTCTTTTCAAAGACGCTGCCGACGCGCCGTCCGAAGGGCTTTACCCGGTGGAACTGATGAACGACGGCACTTACCGGGCCGGTTTTCCCATCGACACGGTTGTTCGTTCATCTGTTGACCCGTTAGCTAGCGCCGAGGCCGTGGCACAAACCGTCCCAAATGACTTCAGCAGGGCCGTTACTGTGTCGCTGTTCGACACGTTTCGGCTTTGGGAAAGTGCCTTGCAGGAAACTACGTCTCTTGCCGCCAGCCTGACTAATACCGGGTCGCTAGTGGGTACTGCTATTAAGAAGCAAAATGCTATCGGCGCGATGTTTTATGGACTCACACAAGACGGGCGCAAGCTGTTTGGCCTGGGCGGTAAGGAAAGCAAGGCGCTGCTGCAAATTATTGACAATGCCCAGGCTTTGAAGAATGGTCTGCACGGCCGTGCCGCTTCTCCGTTTATCAAAGTGCTTACTCAATATCAGAAAGCCACCGGCTCGCGTGACATGGAGTGGCTGCGCGAGGCAGCCGAAGGAAAATACAAAGGCGTGCTTACTCCGCGCCAAAAAGACGTACTCGCCGCCTGGACCAGCGCCAGAGGTGAATATGCCGAATACCTTAAGCAGAATCCCAATGCTGAACTGCTTAAAGATTACTTTCCGCGCAAACTGAACGACGAACTGTTCAAACAAATTCGCAGCGGCTCCGGCGAGATGCGCAATGATTTTCTTAAGTGGCTCGATGCCGAGTACGGTAGCAAGGCAACGGCAAAACTAAAAGAGCTTTCGGCGCTTTACCGGGACAACTTCTCCCCGTCGCGGCTTAAGGCGGTTTCTTATGCCGACTTTCGGCGCGTATTGCCTGAAGTACCCGCGCGCTTTCTCGAACAAGCCGATGTCACGGCGCTTGACTATTTGGACGCGGTAAGCACCCGGATAGGCTGGGCACATTCCGAAGGCGGCGCTTTGGGCTGGACTGATTTCAAGCCGGCCCAGGTAACGGCGCTACTCGAAACCATAGGCGAGCGCAACTTTACCCTGCGCAGCGCCTTGGTGGACACTTGGGACGTTGTCACCGGCACGCACCAAATGGCCCGTTCCTGGCATCACTGGGCGCTAAACTACGGACCGTTAAGCAAATTTCTGCGCGGATTCACACTGGCGACCAAGCTCGGACTTACCACCGTATATCAACCGGTCCAAATGGGACTTACCGTGGCTCGTCACGGCATCCCGTCGTCGCTCAAAGGATTCAGGCAGTTTTTTCTTGGACACAACAAGTCCGTGCGGGAAGCACAAATTTCCGGCGCCGTCACGGCCGGCTCCATGCGGGATTTTATGAACGCTTATCTCATGGGCGATGCCGGTGATAAAGTGGTGAGTGGCATTTTGCGGGCCGAGTTTTTCACGCCGCTTGAGCTTAACAATCAAATACTGACCAGCAACATTGCCAAATTTCACCTGTTCACCGTGGCCGAGCACCTGCAAAATCCTGGCGGTGAGGCCACTCAGCTTTTACGCACAATCTACGGCGAGAACATCAAACAGCTTAATAGAGACCTGTCTCGTAGAGGATTCACGCCCGGCGAAATCATCGCTTTAAGCACTCCGGGAACCGAAATCACTCCCACCATGTTCACCAAATTCATGGCGTCCTCGGTGGAAGAAGCCCAATTCGCACGCCCGTCAATACTGAGTACGCCTTATTACATGTACCACTTTCCGCTTATTTCGCAGTTCCAGCGGTTTGCCTACATGTCCGGGCGATTCTCGCTGGAAAGCGTGCGCAAACTCATGGAAGGAAACGTACACGATATAACTTTACAGCTTGGCGTCACGCTTCCCATGACTCACCAGGTGCGTGCTGGGCTATTATGGCTTCAAGGAAGAAGCATAGACGACGAAGGCTTTTGGACCTCGGTGCAAAAAGACCTGTTTGCAAGCGGCATGTTGGGCAGATTCGGCATGCTTTATACCGCGATGGATCAGGGCCGTTTACTGGAAACAACAATAGGACCCGGTTTGACGACACTGCTGCATTTTGCACAGTCGTTGGCAGGCTGGGACAAATACGCGGGCATAAAAAGCGCCGACGCCGCGGGCTACTGGGAATGGTTCAAAACCGACCTGGCGCGCCTGGACGAATTTGGTCGTAGTGAAGTATCACTGTATCGGATGCTTACCGATGTAATCAAGAGTCATGCCACCGCCGATATAACGCACAAATTACGCATCAACGTTCGGGATATTATGAAATCGCTCATGCCGGAAGCGCTTGACTTAGAAGAAACCGAGCGGGTGAAGCGTATAAGCACACCGGAAAATTGGCACCTCTCAAACTACATGGACAGCCTTTCCGGCGACAAAGACTACACCGGCTCGAAGCGAACCATTAGTGATGTGCCAACGGAACTGTTACAAGCACTTGCTTTCCGGATGCAGAACGCCAAGGATAATACACTTAGCGGAGCGTTCCTCTGGGCCAGCGACCGAATCATTAACAGTGCCGCCGAAGTATTGCCCTTTACGCCTCATTACGATAAAGAAACCGGCCAAACTAAACCTCTTTGGGAGCATTTATGGCCCAAACTCAACAACGACCAGCAAAAAATACTAATGGTTTACCGGTCGCTTATCGAAGAGCGGGCCAAACTTGCCGATGCCTACGCCAACAACATGTACCGTGGTTTGCGCAAGCGTAAGTTTGACATGGATCGGTCATACACTTACGAACAAATGTACGAGGTTCTCCGACCTTCGTTAGAGTTCGAGTACAATCCGAAATTTAAGCGGCAACAGGACATTATCGACCACGGCTTCGCGGAAACGGAGAGGGCCGAGAAAATATACCAGAAACATCGAAAGGAAACAAAATGAAGCGATTAGTACTTGGCAGCAGCGACAACGGTAGCTGGTTAGCACAACACTTGACCTGTGCTTTTCACGCTCCAGACCCTAACGGCCTAGGTGTTAAAGGCATATCAAAAGTGCCTCAGCCCATCGGCAACGAACAATGGGACGAAATTATAAACGTAGGCCCCAACAGGCTTTACACTGGTAATCAGATGCCTATAGGCTTTGCGGTTTTGTCCGAGACACTGGAAGACCCGTCATTAAGCCGGGCACTGCTAATGGGCCAGGGGCTGACTGTAAGCAACGAATTGCCTACTATCGCACTGGCAAGCTGGTGGGACAGAGGGTGGCTCGGCCAGGACGCGCTGATTTACGAACAATGGCCTATGATGAATCGTAACCTGGGCGCTATCGGGCCTTATCCGCAAGGTATAACGGCGACTGTGAATACGAGCGATATTTTTGCCGACGGTCTCACCAAGCTCGAAGGCTTACTCGTAAATTATGCCGGTCCAGTATTTACGCGCTGGCATGTCGATTCGCGCGCTGTTGCCATTATCAATCTGCAACTTGACTTTGCCGACGGCGTCTGGGAGACACTGCTCGAACTTCAGGACGGCAATCTGCTCGACGATCCGATGAATCTGCGCACCGGCCGCACTGCGGTCGGCGTATTAGTCTCACTGGCGCCGTATCCGTTTGGCTCACCGCGACCGTTCATCGCCATCCAAACCGAAGAAGGCGGCCGCAAGCACTTCAAACTGCGCGACGTCCACGAAGTCAATAACGCGCTGGTCACTAACGGCTCGACGGGCGCGGCGTTTTACGCGACTGCCTGGGGCGACTCGGCTTCGTCGCCGGACGACTGTGCTCGCGAGGCTCGAATGAGAGTTTACCGCTCGCTGCGCAGCGTGTACGTTCCAGAATTGCAGTACCGTACAGATGTGTCAACACTAAGTCATCAGGCATTTGCGAGCCTGAACCGCCTTTGAAAAACCGATAACCGTACTCGGTAAATTCTGACTGAGCTTTGTCAATAGCCTTCCTAAGTGTCTTGCACACGAACAGGGAGGCTATTTTTTTGCCCTGCCGGTTAAGTCTTTCTCGCAGGTTTCGCAAAAGTAATCATGCGAGCCTGTCTCGGTCTCAAACATCTCGCCGCACTCCCGGCACTGCCTCAAAATGACAACGACAGGATGTCGGTCAAAACGTGTCGTATCGGCACTATTCATATTCCACCATTATCCCATAAGTCGAACAGCACACTCTCCCAAATCTTAGCCGTCCCCTCGTCCCATTCGTCCATTACGCCACAGTGATTGTGAATGTGCTTGACCTCGTGCATCAATACGCGCACCGGATGTACGTTGCCTTGCTGGCACGCGGTCGGGTTTATCCAAATCTTCGGGCGGGTCTGACCTCCTACCCAGGCCGAGCCAAAGACAACTTGGCCGCCAACAAACAGCTCTTTGGTCCAGCCGGGCCGTTTACGACAGTACGACACCGTGGGTAACTGTTTATCAGGAACACCTAGGTATTTCGCGGCTCGCGCAGCTATGCGCTTAAGTGCTTTTGCATCCACCGGCTTGTATCGGTCGCGCCGTTTGCTTTCGATAGAGCGGGCCTTGGCGGACATACGAGATAAGCTCGATGCCGCCGGGAGTAATGCGCGCCCAACCATTGACCCAGAGCGGGTGCGTGGTAAGATGCTGATTGACATAAGGTGTTTTTTCATAAGCCGGAAACCCTCCGATGTCCATGCAAACGTATCTGCCGGAAGCATCATAAGTCAGACACGAAAAGTGTCCGTGTCCGATGATTTGGTGCATTTGGTGCTTGGCGGCCAGTCGGCGAGCCACCTGACCAGGAATCTGCGAGTACGATTTCGGGTGACTGACCATTATCTCGCCTATATCTGATGACACAATGCAAAAGGGAGCGTCGTAAATTTTCACGTTCCCCAGCGGCACTTCCAGCGTCAAAAACACATCTCGTAATGTTTCCTTGTATTCGACCGTGCGCAATTTGCGCACATCGTGATTGCCCTGGAGGACGTAGATGTGTTTGAACAGTTTTACCAGTGTCCGCAATACGTGGGCCGCCATGCGTTGCTCGTTTTTCCATTCGACTTTGTGCTGCGATGGCCAATGGCTAAACGCCGACTGGTCAAAATAGTCACCAGCTATGACCAGCGTGTCCAGTTTGGCGCCAGCCGCCGCCCGGCAAAAGCACCCAAATGTCGCCGTGTCCATCAGCGGAATATGCAGGTCGCAAATTACGGCTATCCCCTTCGGCGGGCACGGCAGTCTTAGGCAATTCTGGTAATTTTTCAGGTCCATAAGGACTCTCCAATAGTTTTGTAGCGCTCTCACCCAAAGCTGTCTCCAGTGCCATCAGTGCCCGACAGGCCGCTCCGGTAAGCTCGCCACGCAGTCTGTCCCACTCAAACGAGTCGGCAGCAATGTGGTCAAGAGCATCCACGGCATTAACAGCATGAGTCAGTAAATGATTTAGCTCTTCGCGCAACAGTACATTACGCCAGTTCTTACTGCCATACGTTGATGCTCCAAGCTTCATACGCCTGCCTACTGCGAGAAGCGCTCGTGGCGGCACTTCGGTCAAGTCGGCATCCAGTTTTGTGCCTTTGCCGCCGTGAGTATTAGTCTCGATTTCGACGTTATACTTCTCAGTCATTTCAATCTCCTTAAAGTGACACTGTGCCACAATAGACTTCCCGCGCCCGGAGCAGGAGTGTGCCAGGAACTCCGGGTACGAGAAGCCTTTGAAGGCCAGCACCGTAGGGCCAGCCCAACTCCTTCCACTCCTGGTGGACGAGATGGAGGTCAGTCCAGACTGTTGATCTTTGCCACCGCCGCCCGCAACGATATGCCAAACGCACTGCCGACAGCCAGCACCAGCCAGTCCGGCACGTCGTAGCCGAGATACCGGGCCGCCGAAATTGCGCCAATGGCGACGGCGCAGAAGTAAGTCTTTTTGCCGCTGAGGAATTTGAGTAATCCGGTCATTGTTTATCCTTTCCTTACGGGGCTACTGGCGCCCACATTCCGATAATCTTAATCAACGCATCCGCGATGGTGGGCATCATCTCGCCGGCCGCTTTCCACTTTGCCACCGTCGCCAAAGCTTCTTCTTTGGTCATAGCTTGCAGCACGGTTAAGGCGTCACCCAGTGCGACTACCTGCTCCCGCAACGGCTCGCTCAAATTAGCATCCAGCCCTTCGACCACCAGTGATGCTTCACCTTTACGCGGCTCCGGGGTGTACGTCACGCGGGCGATTTTGGTGTTGTTCGGCGACAAGATATACGCCACGCCGTTAGCCAGCGGCACACTGATTACTGCCAACGGACCAGGCTGCTGCGACCAATTACCGTTGGGGTCCTGCATAATCTGGCTTGGCCCAATGCCGTAGTAGGCGGCCTGCAAACTGCCTTCGGGCGACATCGCGGCAATATTAGCCGACGAGGTCCGTGAATACACGTTTCCGTCGCTAAGTCTGGTCAAGTTGTGCGTACAGCCTGTCGCCCCGACCAGCAATCCGATACACAACAACACGATTTTATTAACCATTTACGCTCTCGCTTTCTGTCTCAATCTGAGACAATTCTGCTACAACTCTTTCACACCGTGTACGCGAAATCTCACACTGAGACTCCCGGATGTCAATGCCTACACCGCTACGACCATTTCGTAAAGCAACTGCTATGGTCGTGCCGCTGCCACAAAACGGGTCTAAGACGATTCCGCCCGGCGGACAAAACGACTTGATAAAGAACTCAGCCAGGCTTTCCGGAAAAGGCGCTTCGTTTTCGTGACAGATTTTGTCGCCCATCTTACCGCCGCCGACCGCCCGATGAATAACATTGCCTGGATTGGCTTTGTCTAAGACGTAAAAAGAACCGTCTTTGCGCCGGATGCCGCGTTGGCTGTTGACAGTTTCATGCTTTATATGTTGATAGCCACGTGAAGCATTGATTCGTTGACCACTGACGGTACGGTAAGACAGCCTGCCTCCTGGAGGATACTTGCAAGTATGGCCCAAGGCCGTTGGACTACTCCACGGCAAACGTCCTCCGTTGGTGCAGCAGACGATAAATTCATAGTCATTCCTCAGCCAATCTGGACCACCGTTACCAGGTATGCCAACCCGATGAAAGACCGGCGGTTTTCTTAAACAGATTCCGCGTCGGTGCAGGTCCGCCATTAGCATCACCGGCGTAGCGGACCATTTGAAGTCTCTCGTTTTACCTTCCACTACGAAAGCCACCAGACCTTTACAGACCCGCAACGACTCGACTACGACTTCGACCATCCAGTCAACCCAAGCCTGACTATGAAAGTTGGGGCTGTCTTCGTAAGAACGACAATCCTCATACGGCGGAGAGCCAAAGACCAAATCAAACGAATCCGGCCAGTCATGCCGTAACTGTTCCAGGCAATCGCCGCGTATAATACGATACTGACTAGTCATTTCTTAAACCTCAACAGTGTCGCAAACTCACCAATGATGATCCAGAAACTCCTCGACCAATTCACACGACTCGATCAATTCTCTGGACCGCTCGCCCAACACCCACGAATACTGCAAACCGCCTCTTGCCACGTTCGTCCGCTCCACGACGCCGATATGAAACAACGAGTACAACATGCCTTCGGCTTCTTTTTCCGCCACCCGCAGACAGTCCATCACGTCGTATTTACACACGGTGTGTCCGTGGTCGTAGTAACCCTCAACCAGCAATTTGATTGTTCGTCTGCGGCCGTCCGGCATACTGGACACGGCGATACGTTTCACGATGTCAGTGTCAACGGCCTCGACGATCTTGCTGCGTCTGACTGCCGCCAGTCCACGGGCCAAATTGCCAAATTGCAGTGCTACTCGGCCAGGGCCTTCTTCCTGGGGCGGCGCGGCCATTTGTCCCGACCAGTCGTGATGCTGCTGAGGCCGAAAAGCCGCGACAAAGACCGCCAGTCGAGCCAAAGTGCGCACGCAATCTGCGGTCAGACCCGGCTCGACAAACCTTGACGTTTCGATGAATCTGGTAACCAGCACGGCGGCGCTGTTGTGTGAGTCTTTGACTCGTTTCGATCTGGCCGCGGCACATTCGGCAATTTGCTGCTTCTGATCGTCGCTTAGGCCCTTGAACCGGAAGTATAAAAATCTTTCGCCTAGACTTACACTGTTCGCAGTCATCCGGTCAATCGCCCCGGTGCAGGCGGCTAGTATGTTGAACATGCCGATCATAGTCTGTACATTGTCATTGCCATAACCGCCTTTATATTGTCCGTCGTAAGCCAGACGTAACTGGTTCATCACGCTTTCGGAATCAGTGCCCTTGGTCAACAACCTAGTCATGTCCGGCATCAGTAACGTTTTGCCCAGCAAGTATTGCGAGATGCTTACTTCCTTGCGCTCATTGGTTTTCTCTTCGTGCTTGTCGTCGCGAAAGCCCGACATAAACGCTTTCGGTGACAAGTCGTCGATCCAGTACACACAATTTGCCCGCATAAGTAGTGACAATAATTCTGACTTGCCTGTGGCCGGCCCGCCTACCAGCATCATCCACAGCGGCCGGTCTGACCAACGAAACGACACCGGCACCGCCAAAGCCAGCCTTAACGCGATGCTGATGTCCGGTCTCATCACCAGATACTTCGACATGGCTTGAGTAATATCTTCGAGTGTTACATTTGCCATTAGTTCGTGTCACCATTTTGTGTCACCGATTTGTGTCACCATAATACGTGTCACCTGTTGCCTCAAACTTCAGCCAAATTCAGTCCAACTTCAACCTCACACGGTATGGTCAAAGTGCGTCCTTTGATAGTCATAGGTATCTGTAAGTGCTTGTACAGCAACGACTTAAGTCTGTCCACATTATCAGGTAAACAACTAAACACTGCCTGATCGTGAATTTGCATCCTGAATCTTGGCCGCCGTGTCAGCCAGCCAGTGTCACTAATTATCGCGTCGTACACACTGACCAGTCCGGCGTTGAGCAAGTCGCCGACCGTGCTCTGCGGAATGTACGAGTAGGCATCACGTATATAGTCTTCGTTGAAACGTTCCTCGCGCGAGCCGTCAGGATGTATCAGTATGCGTTTGACCCGGTCATAGAATACACGATACCTGCCCAACGGTGTCGTCAATCTGCGCTTTTCGTCCACTAGCCGACGTATATTTGCCCGCCATTCGACGAGCTTCGGAAACGCTGTTTGGTCTTGTTCCATGACACGTTTGGCTTCGGCGAAACTGATGTTCGCGGTGGTGGCAAGCTTGTCAATTTCCATGCCGTAGTTCGTGCCGTGCCGAATAGTTTTGGCGATTTCACGTTGAGTGTCGGACACCTCTTCCTCACGGCAACGAAAGATAAGACTCGCAACGAATCTGAACACGTCGTTGCCCTGGTCGAATTTCTCAATCAGTCTTTCTTCGCCCGCATCCCAGGCCACCACTCGCGCCTCGGCCTGGGACAAATCGGCACTGACAAAGACGTCTCCCTCGTCGGGTAGAAACATTGACCTGATAAGCCCCTGTCGGCCTTTACGCTTGGGGATGTTTTGCAGGTTAAAGCCGCTGCCGAAGACGTTACTCTCAGAAGACAAACGACCAGTCTTGGTGAAGCCGATGTTGTAAGTACAACGTACCCGATCATCCTCGTCGATTTGGGACAGCAAGTAAGTGGACAGTAACTTTTCACACCCGCGGTACGCGACGAGCAGACTAATGACGCTTCGGGCATTTTCTCCGGTTTTCGGATGCTTGAGAAGCTTTTGCAGAGCTTCGTCTTCGGTGGTCAATTTGCCTTTGTGAGTCTTGTGCGGACACTTGAGAGCATCGTACAGTAATTCTTTGACTTGCTCAGGCGAAGACGGATTAAATTTTGGCGCGAAGTTTGCGACTTTCTCACGGGCCTTGGTGTAATTCTTCTTTGTCTCACCGGTTTTGGTCTTAGTGCCGACAAGTTCGATCTTGGCAACGACTGCCTTGAACCGTTGCAGCCTGCGCCTCTCGACGCCAGGCATCCAATTCGTCGGCACCAAAGCCATGATACGTTTCGCATAATCGGCCGACTCGGTCTCAATCTCGGCGGCGACTTTTTTGCGCTTGACAACATCGACCCGCACACCTTCCAGCATGGCCTCCATTAAAGGCTTGTGCAGCCTCGTGTAAAACTTCTCATAGAATTCTTCCAGCTTTGCCAGTCTAAGCTGTCGTATCAATACAGTGGCACAGTCAAATGTCGCCATGACATCGAGACAGTTGTACTGTGCCAGTACGTCCCAGTCAAGACCGGTCTTGCCTACAATATCGCCGGCTAGACCTTTATAGTAAGCAATATCCGTGTATAACGAAGTTAGTGTTGCTAAATCTTTAGGCAATTCGACATACAACAAGTGCGACAGACACAACGTGTCCCATTTCCAGGCATTGACTTTGAAGCCTTTGAACGTCAAAAACGGTATGTCGTAATTGCAGCCGTTCTGCGTAATCTTGGGCACGTCGGAAGCCAGTAGCTCTTGCACACAGGCCGTCACGGCGGCAGCTTGACCGGGCTGGCTGAACGCTTTGGGCAACAGCGGAAAACAATATCCGTCCGTGCCGCTGGGTGCAAACCCGACGCAAGTGATCGTTTTGCCTGACGTCTCGATGTCAAAGGCCAACGCCTCGCTTTCCAACAGCCTCGGCGTCATGGCAAAAGCCTGCTCGGCGTTAAGTATCCGGTGCCACCGTCGAGGTGCGAAGCTGTGTTCCGGCGACTCGGCTTCATTGCGCACCCGTTTCCAGTCAGCCTGCGCCAATATCCGCTGTGGTGACCATTGACGCAGTATTGCTGCCGGATGCACGACCGGTACAAGCTTTTTCAGCCTGCCACCCGTGGCCTGCATCAGCACCGAGCCACGCCAGTCTGTGATACCTTCCTTGCCGGCGACGCATTTCAATGCTTCCCCGCCGCACAATACCACGACATTAGCCTGCGATTTGCCGACTTCACGCAAACACGCAAGCTGATAATGTGCCAACGTCACCGGCGGTATAAGCGAGAAGTCGTTGTCCCGTGGTCTCCTGGGCACGACATTTGTGACACGTACATCGTCCCGGCGCAGTCCGGCTTCGTACATCAGCTTGTCAAGCAATTTGCCCGCCGGTCCCACAAACGGTTTACGGGCTACTACCTCCTCGCTGCCTGGGGCCTCGCCGACAACGAGCACCTTGGCGTCTTCCGGCCCTGACGCCGGCACGGCTTCGGAGACAAAACAGTCTTCAATTATCATGCTCAGATTTCCTCTATCACGTTGCCACGCTGGTCCAACGAAGTCATAAAGTCATCCATTCCGAGTCCGGCGATTGTTACGTAGCGCTGCAACTGCTCCACTGCCAACTGTCGCTGCTTTACTATGTCCCGGCTGGACATGCGTAACAGCTTTGCCGTTTCACGAATGCTTAATCCCAACAAGTGCATACTTAGCAGTACTTTAAGTTTTCTTGGCGATAGCGGCGCCGCCAGTAACATTCGCATTAAGAGTTTATAATCGGCGACCGCATGATCGTCATGCTTAGTACAGAATTCGCTTGCTTGTAACGTCTTGGCCCTCCAGGGCTTATGGCGATTACGGCTGCCGACCCAGCGCAACCATCGAGTCCAAATGTAATTGTTCGCCGCGCCTCTGGCCGGGTCGAACGTCTCGACTGCCCGCAGCAACTCGTCTTTCAATTCGTCACGCAACGACACAGTCTCGTGCATCGCGACAAGCTTACGCCCAAGCGCATACGATATAAACGGCTCGATAAGATCGTAGCCCAGCAGTAAAAATGCTTTTTGTTGACCGTCTAGCTCTTGCATCGGAGTAAATCCTTAATCAGACGTTCAATCTGGCGGTCGTTGTTGCAGCAGTTTGCTCAAGTCCGGCCACCCGGTTTTCGAGTTCCGTGAGTTTCATCATCATGCTCTCCAAGAACCCTAGCGGCGCCGGTCGCAGCGGCTCGATTGGCGCAGCCGGCGAAGCAAACATTGTGATAATCGGATCGTCTTGAAAATTACTCATACTGTTTTCTCCTCAAATTGTGTCACAGTGACACGGAGCCACTGTGACACAATGACACCGATTCAAGCCACTTTCACTGGTGACATAAAGCCGGTCTCTAATTCTTTGGTCTGCTCGTTCTTTTTAGGCTTGCCGATAACGATTTCGACGTGCTTACCTGCCAGTCCGCCACTAGACGACTCATACGTCCGACCGGTATCATCCGTCAACGAACCGGTACAATAGAATGCACAGATTTTCAACCAAGTCTCGTCACCGGACGAGCTAAACTTTGGCCGTTGAGCCGGGTCATAGTCAGGATGCTTGACGTCGAATTTCGACTGAATGTAATCCAACGCTGCCTGCTGTGCCAGTCTCCTGACCTGCCACGACATCTGGCCCAGCAGCGGGAATCGCCCAAAGATGACTCTATTGGTGTACTTTTGCGCGGTTGGCGGGGCTTTCACCACACGCAGCTTCAAATTAAGTCGGTAATTGTACACGTCCTCGTTGCCGCCGGCCTCGGTCAATGCTTTGTCAGGGTTTTTGCCCTTTTGCCCTGTGGCCTCTTCCACCAAGAAGGTGTACGTTCCTTCCGGCAGCACCATAGACTCCTCGGCTTCCTCGAAAGTCGGTCCAAAAAATTCTTCACTCATGTTTCGTTCCTTTCTGAAAAGTTTTGCTGGACAAGACTATCGAGCTTGTCCTCTAGTTCGTCGCCATAATCATCTAGTATTACCGGGATACCCAGCCGTTTTGCCTCTGCCACCTCAAGATCGGCGCCGACACTGTCACCCGGCAGCCGCACTACACAGTCGCACAGACGCAACCAATTGAAGTCATAATCTAGCCATTCCTCGTGCGATTTAGGATACACCAAATGCCAGGCGAAATTCATGTGAGGTACGAACGGCGCGTATCCCCAGTACCAAAGGTCCTCGGCTAGTTCTAGTGCTGTCCTGACATGACTAAACGAGTCACCGATTGTCATCGGCCCGGCAATGTACACCCGGTAACGTTCTTTGGGTCTTTTATCGTTTGTCAGCATCAATTTTTCCTTTCAAATCTCGTGCTTTGTCGCGCCAGTAGTCAGCTTCGCGCATCCAATAGTCTCGGTCATGCCGCATCAGCCCCAGCGCATCGCGCAAGTCGGACATGTGCCAAATCGCAACAAGCATCACGCCGCTGGTCAGTATCATGGTTAATGCCGCAATCCACTGAACCGTATCACTCAGCATTGGTTTTCTCCTGCGGCGGTGTCACGAACTTCTCAGCCACTTTCTCCAACATGCGAACTATCGACGGGTCCTCATAAGACGAGAAACATCCCCACCGCGATTTCGCCGGAAACTTGTCATTGCCGGCGGTATCGACTTTGTAGTTTTTCTGGCCGTCCTTGCCCGGCAATATCACGGTGCGCCAAATCTCGCCAAAGTCCTTGCCCGACGATAACCGATCGCTGAACATCCGGCCCTCGGCGCTGATACGATATTGAAACTGGCCAGTTTCCTCGTTTTTCTCATACGACTCGTGGCCGATGCAAATCGACGCACACGGCAAACCAATAATGCCGTAAAAGAACTGCAAACATCGTATGCCCAGTGTCCCGTAGGCTGTTCTGCTTTCGGCTCTGGGCGGCGCATTCAGCATATTAAGTTCCGTGAGTATGTTCTCCCAGGCCACCTGCGACATCGAAGTCAATGAGTCCACGATTACGACGTCATACGGACAATTCGCCGACAGTTCTTGCAGCTTCGCCATCGCCTGGGTCCAGGACTGGCCGGGATACTGCTTTTGTTTCGCTTTGGCCGCTTCCGTCAATGCTATCGGCAAGTGCGGCTTGGGCAGAAACAAGTCATATTCGATGCTTTCACGCGCCGCCGCGATCTTCGCCACCGACGTCAAGCCATCCTCGAAGGCAAAGATGTACTTCTTGCCCGGCGCCGACGAGGCCAGGGTCGTTTTACCCGTGCCCGGATCGCCGATGACCAGAATGGTGTACTTTCGGTTGAACTGATGGTCACTTAGTTTTAGAGGCATTCGTTGCTCCTTTCTTCAAAGTTTTACGCTTTGTCGCAATTTTCACCGCTTTGCCCGCATCGTAAGTAAATCTGGCCTTGAACGGTCCATGCATGAACTGACCCATCTGAGCCAGTCGTAACGTCATCTGCACCAGCCAGGCCCGGCACGACTGCTGGTGACTGGCTGGTATTCCGGCGAAATCTTCCGCATCGATGTCAATCGTGATGTGGGGAATGACGACTTTTTTCTTTTTCACGTAAATAGTCCTCAAAGACCTCCTGGGCCTTGTGCCAGGCGTTTTCGGTAAAGATATGATCAATAACGTCTTGTCTGACTTCTTCCAAAGTGTTTATCACAAAATCGTGCAATGCCTTCTTCAGCCGTGGACGGTAAATGTGTTTGCCAATCCGTGACCTATGATTTGTCGGCTTCATTTGCAGACTCCTTATTAACAAGTTCACTGACCTCGTGGTGAACAATCTCTTTCCGCACCTCGTGGCGGATAAGCTCTACCAACTCGCGCTTCGACCAGCCTTTGACGCACCAGTCCCGGTCACTCCATTCACCGCCTCGAAGCAGGTCCGATATCAGGTCCCCAAAAACCCATTTCGCCTCGAATGTCAGTTCTGTGTGCTTCAAACGTGTCGTCTTAAACACTTTCATCGACGTTCCTTTCTTCGCTCTCCCATCCGCTGTCGCTCATTTCAGTACAAAACGATTCAGTTGTATCTTTGAAAAGCTCTTTCAACTGCAAATGTTTGAAGTCAGAATCATAGAGGCATTTTGTCTTCGCAAGTTGGGTGGCTTCGTCCAAGCTTGCTGCCCAAACATAACAGCGGATATAGCTTTCACCGATGCTTCCTGTTGTCGCTTCAAATAGAATCATTGCTGTCTTTCTCCTCACTAAGCCAGCCTTTGCCGGCGGTCCACGTGTCACGCTCGATTTCCGCTAATGGCTGCTTACGCCAGCAAACCGCGTGCATCGGGCACAGATTCTTGAACATGACGCAGCTAAGCGGATTGTAATTCAGCCCGCAAAACTCCTCGTCGTCCTGGTCTAGGCTGTTACGCAATCCGGCAGCGACATCGTAAACCAAATAACTATGAGCCAGGTCTCTCTCAACGGTCCAGTTGACTACCACCGGCTCGATCTGTCTCCCCGTGAACGACGCGCCCATCACTGTCACGCCGCGGAATCTGCCCGTGTACAATCTGTCGCCGAGCCAAAGTTGACCGCTAATCTGTCCGTGTGAATACATGTACGCATCGACGTCGCTGAGTGACAAACTATACAACGAAGTCTTTAATTCGACAAAATGCACGTCACCGTTCGGCAGCGTCGCCACCACGTCCACTCTTGCGGCCCACTCGATGTCCGACGTCAGTGCCAGCGGGAACGCCAGAGTCTGCTCCGGTGCGAATGACGCTCCAGGAAACCAGGCCGTCAGCTTTTCGGCCGCACCGGTCGGCAGCTTGGCAAAAGCCTCAAAGCTGTACTTTGCGCTTAATGCTGTTATTGCCGCTCTCTCGATCTCCACCGCCGCCGTTGCACTCTCCGGCGTCAGGTTTTCACTCTTGATCATCCGCTCCAACACTCGGTGCATTATCAGCCCGGCCTGTAGCGCTTCTGACCGGCCAGAGCCTTCTGCCCGGTAACCCTTTTCCAGCAGCCACCCTAGCCGTGGGCAACGCAGGTATGCCGAAGTCTTGTACCAGTCAAGCTTCATCTTAGTCTCCAATCTGGAACGCAGATTCCGGTTGCGTACTTGGCACAACCTGACTCAGTGTCTGTTCTAGTTCCGCAATTTCGAGGTCCTGAAGCTTCATCATTGCTTCGAATAGCCCTACATCACGGGTAAATTTGCCAAGTTCCCCCTCTCGCATCACGTGCCACTGATTCCGGTCGTCCAACCAAACTAAAAATTTCTTCATGGTTTAATCCCTTTTTTCTTCCCACTGCTTCAATTCCAGCAGGGCAGCCAGGAGGCTGGGCTGATTCTCACACAGATAAACTATCTTTCCAACACGGTAGGCAGTAATATACCAAGCTTGCCCGTCGTAACCACGGCAGCCACGGTGTATGCCAAATCCCGTTTCTATCGCCCGTTCCACCTCCGCCGCCTGAATCGCGGCGAAAATAAGGCGGCAACTACCCACGGTACATCCTTCAAACTGCATTTCTCCTATAATCCACGCTCCCCCGCGCCGATGAATCCATCCGGTTTCAACATCGGGGTAATACTTTTCCCACTGCTTCAACTCCGCCCGCATCCGTTCAAGTTCGGTTTCAGGACCCATCCGGCTCATGTTCAATCCGCGAATGAGTTCATTCAGCCGCTCAATTTGCACCTGCATCCCCTGAACCTTCTCGTACAGTTGCCGCCATCTTTCGTAGTTGCTCACGTCTTGGCTGGTGTTATTTACGTTATCGCTCATATTTTGCTCCTAAAGTAACGTAGCCTGGCTCGTCGTCCTGAGACGTAATGTGCGTCTTTGTGTATCGGGCCGTATATCCAGCCTGACCTAAGTATTTTATCACCTCCTGCCGTTTGACTTGGGACGCGGCATCGAGTAACGCAAGCAATGGGGAACCCCCCACGCCGTGCGCCTGCCCCATTTGCACAAAACAGGGAGGTGCTTTTGACAACTCAATTTTTAACATACTTCCCTCATTCAGCCGGGCCGCCTCCTCCATCAGCCAGATAATCCAGCGGTCGCGGGCCATCGCGTCGCTATAACCCAAGCAATCATGCCAAAAACCCTCATGGTCTTTTGCTTCCAGCCGCCAACACAACTGGGCACGATGTATAAAACGATATTTATGGTCATCCTCGTCCCATTCCGGCCAGCCAAAAGTTCTTGCGAATTCCAGACAGGCGGCCTGCTCTTCGTTAGTCATAATCTGCTACCCTCAATTATATCATCACGCTTTCGTAGCCAATTGATCAATTCTTCTGGCGAGATAGATTGCGGCGGCTGGGCCTGGACTAACAGGGGGACGGCCTTTTGTAATCGTAAAATTTCCAGCATCTTTGCCCCAGAAATCACTTTCAATTCCTCATTTTCTTTTTCCAGCCGATCGATTTCGTCCAGCAGGGCGGGAACATCGGCGCGGGCGTGCTCAATGAAATCCCAATCAGCCTCGTTTTCGCTTGGTTTTGCAATGTGGTTAACAATTTTACCTATGGTCCACCAGGTACATAATATGGATTTAACCCGCGACCACGGTCCGGGCGTCGCCTTCTCCGCGCGCTCGCGTATCGCTTGCAGCTCTCCAATCGGATTCATTCGTAAACTCCCGTACAACGGTTTTTCAAGACTTCGCAATCGTT